>OCTX012278748.1_pt1 | contig 89215 bp, 68 predicted proteins | sample 1539691 | NCBI WGS metagenome assembly OCTX01 (sample SAMN02144231, study PRJEB22623) | gut metagenome | biome: sheep rumen | host: Ovis aries | place: New Zealand
TACTTCGGGCATCATTCTATAGTGGTTTTTACGAGGTTTCTCTAATTCTTGACAAAACCAGGAGAAACACCTGGCGGGTAGCGTTGGGGGGGGAGGGGGTGAACAATAATTTGAAATAATTGACAAAAAATCAAAAAAAACTCGCTCAACAACAAAGTCGAGCGAGATGAATTGAATGATTATAATTCGTTAGTTCTTGAACCTTACCTTCAGTCCGATGACGAGCATGGTGCCGGGTGAGTAGAGGGCGTATTTGCGATTTGGAGAATCGATGCGGTCATCTACTTTGTTGAAGATGTTGTCGATACCTATGCCCGGTTCGATGAATGCCCAACGGACTACGTCGAAGGTGTGGGTGGTATAGAGGTTCCAGAGTGTGAAGCCTGGGGCATCTTCGTAGGTGCCTGTGTAGTAGGTTTTAGACTGCAGACGACCATTGAGGTTTACATTCAGACTGTAGTGGCCCCATGTGTGGCGGTAGTTGGCTGCAACGGTTCCTGCATGGCGGATGCTGCGCTCCAGAACGGTCCATTCGCCGTCGGTCTGAGTGCGGGCATGGGTGTAGGCATAGTTACCTGAGAGGTTGAAGCCTGGGAATATATTTGCAGAAACATTGACCTGCACTCCCTTCACATCGCCTTTATCGCTGTTCTGATAGAGGGCATAGCTGGTCAGTTTCGAAGCCTGTGCAGCTGTCATCTCAGGAAATTCGCTCTGCAGCATAGCCAGTGTGGGAGCATCAACTGCTATGTTTTTCTTCACAACCATATCGTTGATGCGGTTGATGAATCCGGTAACACTCACGGTGAAGATATTGGAGTGGTATTCGGCATTGAGGGCGAAGTAATGGCTCTTCTCGGGTTTCAGGTCGCGATTGCCGAAGCTGATCTGTGCCTTGCCGCGGTTGACTGAGAAGTAGTGGTAGTAGAGTTCGTCGAGTCCTGGTGCACGGAAGCCAGCTGAGTAGGTAGCACGGAAACGGAAGTTGCCTGGTGCATACATAAGTGTGGCTTTAGGTGTGAGGTGGTTTTTGAATGCCTCGTGATGAGTGAAACGGAGTCCGGCAGTGATGGTGAAGTCGCGCAGGAACTTATGTTCGTGCTGAGCATAAGCTGCAAGGGTGTAAGCACCTTTGTCTATGTTGCCAGAAGTAGCTTCGAGGTAGTCGTGGCGCCAGTCAGCTCCGAAGATGGTAGTCGAGTTATCGAAGAGTCCGAGGATTGCTTTCACTTCTCCGTCGAGGGCTCGCTGACGCTTCGACTGCACATAATCGCCTACAGCATTCGTCTTTGTAGCCACATCATATTCCTTGCCGTAGCGGAAATAGTCGGCTACGAAGTCTGCCTGCAAAGAATTGCGATTGGAGAATTTATAGATACCGCCTGCGTTCCATCGGAGTCCGCGATAGCGCATTTCGTAGTCGGTACCGCCAGTGATGTCGGTACGAGTGGCGGGGCGCTCTGTAATCTTATTTGAGTAGTCGATGCCGGCATTAAGTGCGAGGTGCTGATTGGGCGAGAGTGTGAACTTCTGCCCCAACACATTGGCATGATAACCAGTGAAGAGAGGTGCGAGGGTGCGCTGAGTCGTTGTCTCGGTTTTATCGGTGTATTCCAGTTCATTGGTCTGATAACTGTCAGCACGATCATGACTGTACGAGGTATAGGAACCGAATCCTTTTGTGTAGATGTCCAAGAGAACATTTTCGGTCAGTTGTCCGTGACCCGACACTCGAGTATCGCTACCACCTTGTATGAGGTTTTGTGTGGGTTGGTCGGTGATGATATTGATAACACCGGCGATAGCATCAGAACCATAGAGCGAGCTGGCTGCTCCGTCGAGTACCTCGATTCGTTTCACACGCGACATATTGATACGGTTGAGGTCGATGTTGTTCGATATGTCGCCTGTGAGTCTCTGTCCGTTGATGAGGATGAGGATGTACTTATTGCCCAGTCCGTCGAGACGAAGGAAGGTTCCCATTGAGGAAGGAGCCATAGACACCTGAGGCATCATGCGGGTAAGTGCTCCGTCGAGGGTTGTGATGCCCTGTTCCTGCATTTCAAGTGCGGAAAGCACATGAACAGGAGTGGCTGTACTCTTCAGACGCTGATGGTGACCGGAACCGGTTACTACGACTGGGTTCAGATTATGGGTGCGAACTACGGCAGCCGAGTCGCTTCTCTCCATGCGGTGTATTTGAGAGAAAGCAGTGCTCCCAAAGGAGAGCACTGCCAACAACAAAAAAGATAATTTTTTCACGACGAAAAAAAGATATTATTCTTCTGGGTACATTGAGTGGTAAGCATCTTCGAAGAACGCAGCATTCTTAGTATGGTCAATCCAGATGTTGCGAATGCCTTCGAGTTCGAGCAAACCGAGTGGTTGGTTGTTTACTACAGGTACTACAGACTCGTAGCCATTGTGGTTGAAGTACTCGTACCAGCTATTGTCTTCGCTTGTAGGATCTGTTGCGTCCCAATAACCAGCACCTTTACCTGCCATATCGTTGTGAGCGTGGTCACCGGCAATTGACATAAGTGCGTGGAGATATACCTTACCATTGTTAACTCCGTCTGTCTTCATACGAGCTTCTACATCCTGCTTGTAGTTGTCTGGCATATCAACTGTGCCGACGTAGAACTTAGGATTGATTGCCTGGAGTGCATCTTCCAGTTCTTCGTAGCGAACGTTTGCCTTGAAAGTGTCATAGTTGTCAGGGTTACCATGACCCATGAAGGCAACTACACCATTCTGTGCTTCGCTTGCGTAGAGTGTGCTGAGTTCGGTAGCAACTGCAGGAACGTCAACTTCAGGGTCGAAGAGCAGAGGCATACCGAATCGGATAGCTTCATTAGCCTCGAGCTGTTTAAGATATTCATCGTCGAGGTGTGCACTTGCAATGTAACCATTGTTCATAAACTTCTTAACAGATGCAAGTACAGCTGCGAACTCCTCACCAGGGATGACCTGCAGAGACTGAACGTAGATTTTGTCATACTTTGCATTACCAATGGCATGGAGGAGGTAACGAGGTTCGTAGTACTGACGGCTTACGATGTTACCATTATCATCTTTGTTCTCACCGATAGCAGCACGGTTGATACAGATGTCGCTTGAGAAACTCATATAGACATCAGCCTGTGGGAATGCTGCCTTGTAAGCTTCAACAGTCTTGTCGAAAGCAAGAAAGGCATTGTTCCAGGTAGAACCGAAGGCAACGAGCAGGATAGCTTCTTTCTTACCAGACTTAGCCTTTGTTTCAGCTACGAGATTGTCGTTGTAGGTGTACTCAGAAACCATGTTTTCAACGATTTTCTCAACGATTTTTTCTTTGCTGTCATCGTTTCCACAAGAAGTGAAAACAGGAGCTGTCAGGGCAATAGCCACTGCAGCGAAGAGGAATGATTTAATCTTCTTCATAGTTTGAATTTTTAGGAGTTAATAATTTATGTTGTTTAGAACTTTTTCCGTAGTTAAAACGGATAACAAAAGATGCATGTACGGTAGTACCTGAGGTATTGTTGCCCAGGTGGAAAGGACGCATGGTGCGGTCAACAAAATTAAATATGTTGTCAACTCCGAACTCGAGACGATAGGTCAGCAGTTTGCCTGTGCGTCCGAAATCGTGGGTGGTATTGATGCGCCATATCTGGAAGGGGGCTCCGTTGCCATTGTTCTGATAGAAACGGGTACTGCTGCCTCGGGTCGAAAGACTGACACCCAGTTTGTATATCTTCGAGAAGGCATGACCATAGATGACCGAAGCGCTCCACTTATGGTGGGCTGTTCCGTCGATGATGACCTCCATCATTCTGTTCTTGCCGTTATCGTAGAGATGGGCTTTAGTGTTCAGATAGCTATAAGCCGAGGTGAATGACAGTTCGGAGAGAATCTTGTAGGAGAGGGTCACGTCGATACCCCATGTGCGGGCATCGTCCATATTCTTATACATACGAGCCTGCACGCTGTTGCTGCCGTCGCCAAGGTAGGCTGTGGTGATGCCGGCGGGAATTTCGCCTACAGGCACATTAGTAAGCGCTATCATATTGTCGAGGCGGTTCAGATAACCCGTGACGGAAGCAGTAAGGCGGTTGCCACGATATTCTGCGTTTGCAGAGTAGTAGTTGCTGGTTTGCGGTTTCAGATTGGTGTTGCCTATATTGAAGAAAGTGCTGCTTCCCATTACATGCAGATAGCGGTAATGGAGTTCCTTGACAGTAGGCGATTTGAATCCCTGACTCCAACCCAGACGGAAACGGAAGTCGCCCGCTGAGAACATAGCACTAAGTTTCGGAGTCAGTCGGACACCAAAATTACGATTGCGAACCAGTCGGAGTCCTCCGGTTATATTCAGCCATTTCAACGCATTGAATTCGTCCTGTGCATAGAGTGCCGCAGTCCAGTCGCTAGCTGTACCCGACTCGGTGCGGTCGGGAGCTTTCAGGTAGTCGTAGCGATATTCGGCACCTACATTAAGTGTGTTTTCACTCGGCAGATAGAAGATACCCTTCAGTTGTCCCATGACCCGCTGCTGATCGCTCTGCAGTTTCTGCTGTCCGGCATACATCGGAACGGAAAACCACTCACCATTCTGAGCACCGAACTCCTCACCCCTGAGCAGGATGTATTCGTAAGTTCTGGCTGTATAGTTATAGTAGTAGTCGTGAAGGTTCCAATCTACATCGAGAGTAAGCTGATTGCGGCGCGACGAACTCTTATCACCATTCAAGAACCACTTACCTCCTGTCGAAGCGGAAGCATTCTTATAGTGCAAGTCGTAGGTATAGACATCGCAACTGGCATGTTTGCCGTTTCGCGGGCGGTTGATATTCTTGAGGTAGAAAGAACCGTCAGCGTAGAGTTCGAGGTTGTCAATCGGATTATATGTAAAGCGCTGGGCAATCTGCCAGTTATTGAATTTGTTTACAGTCTTGTTCCTACTATCAGTCAACACCATAGCCTCGGCATATTCCTCGGTAGTATTCTGCCAACCATCGCTGCGCTGCAACTGGAAATTTGTCTGACTGCCAAACCTGCCGATATTGAGAAATACTGCATCGTGCTGGCGCAAGTCGTTGTGAGTGCCATAGCGAGTAGCATTCTCTGCATAAACACCCTTCTGAGTGTGTTTCTTAGTGATGATATTGATAACTCCCGCCATAGCATCACTTCCATAAAGAGCACTTTGGGCACCCTTTACAATTTCTATCTTTTCAATGTTATGAGGGTCGATAAGCGAGAGGTCGTTTTCCCCGCCTACATCACCATGAATACGTTTGCCGTCAACCAGTATAAGAATATAGCTGTTGCCAAGTCCGTTCAGTTGCATCTGGCTACCCATATCGCCTTCGGAGAAAGCAAAGGAAGCGGTTAGTCCGCTGAGAATATCCTCGATGCTGCGACCACCATACTGCTGTAGCATCTGACGTGTGATGACCTCAGTCTGCACAGGTACATCCTTCAGAAGGTGGCGGGTACCAGTTCCGGTAACCACTACTTCCTGCAGACTGTCAGACTTCCACACATCAGACTGGGCAGACACACATAAAACAAATAGCCATTGCAATGCCACACATATGACAGCAGCCTTGAAACAGCGTTTAGATAACGGATTTTCTCTCATTTTAAGTTTTTACGAAGCGCATATTCCTGTGCACGCGTAACACATTATTTATAATATATGGCAGGTCTTCTGACTTTCCCTTGTCTGCTTAGCCTTCCCGACAGAATATATCAGTGTGTCAGTGGCTCTTTTCAAGCAAACCCCAAATAAGGATTACAGCTGCAGGTACAGTTCCGGACTCACACCGGATTCCCTTGCATCGAGACGACAACTTCGTCTGATTACCATTATTTTCGCTGCAAAGATAGATATAATTATGTTAATAAAACATCTATATTCAAAAAAAATTGTAATTTTGCACCTATGAAATCCCAATTCCTCATAGCAGCACCGATGAGCGGCTCAGGCAAAACAACCGTTGCCCGAGGGCTTATGGCATTGCTGACGGAGAAGGGCTACAAGGTGCAACCGTTCAAGTGCGGACCTGACTATATCGACACAAAATTTCACGAGGCTGTATGCAGGCGACCGAGTATCAACCTCGACACGTTCATGGCTTCTGCAGAACACGTAAAGGAACTCTACACCCACTACGGAAGCGATGCAGACATATGCGTTGTGGAAGGTATGATGGGACTCTTCGACGGCTACGACCGCGAGAAAGGTTCGTCGTTTGAAATTGCACGTGTACTGAACATCCCAGTCGTACTAGTAGTGGATGCCAGGTCGGCAGCCTATTCAACAGCAGCCCTGCTCACAGGATTCACTACGTTCAGAAAGGATGTGCGCATTGCTGGCGTCATATTCAATAAGGTAGGTTCGGAGAAACATATCGGGATACTGAGACAAGTGTGCGAAGACCTGAACATAGAATGTTTCGGATGCCTGCCAAAAGACGCAGCACTCGAACAGGGTTCAAGGTATCTGGGACTCGATTTCTCAGAAAACACAGAGACTGCAAGACTGGTAGAATTGTTGGAAAAACACATAGCATGGAACAGACTCTTAACACTCTGATAGCACGAAACGCGGAATCATTCTCCTTCATCTATCAGGAGAATATAGACCGACTGGGCAACGTCAGTTTCTTTAACCCGGAAAAGGACGTTCCGCAGTTGGCAGACGTAGATTTGCTCTATCTGCCTGGTGGCTATCCTGAGAAACATCTGGAGGCTCTGACAGGCAATGAGACCTGCCGCAAAGCCATAAAGGAGTATGCCGAACGGGGAGGAAGGATTGTAGCTGAATGCGGCGGCATGATGTATCTATGCAATAGTATCATCAGCGACGAAGGGACATTCCCCATGTGTGGTGTGCTACCCTATTCTGTCAGTGCCCGAAAGGCAGACAGAAAACTATCGTTGGGTTATCGGAGGTTTGTACTCGACGGAAAGGAATATCGCGGACACGAATTCCATTACACTCAGTTTGTGGGCAACCTGCCCGAAAGTGCTGTTCAAGTATTCGATGCAAAGGGACTCCCAGTAGCAACCCCAGTGATGAGATATAAGAATGTATTAGCCAGTTATACACATTTGTATCAGATATGAAACAAATATATACAAAAACAGGTGATGACGGAATGACAAGTCTGCGCGAGGGAATACGTGTAGAGAAAGATGATCTGCGCATAGAGACCAACGGACAGATAGACATGCTTAATTCTCTGATTGGCCTTGTGGCAGAAGGAAACGACCTCCTGACCGACATACAACGGGAACTCATGACGATAATGAGCCATGTGGCAACACCAGATGGCAAACAGAATCCGCGTCAGTTGCATTGCGACGAACTTACCGCCAGAATGGAACAAGCCATTGATGCCTCCAAAACACCTAAGGGCTTTGTCTTGCCAAGAGGAATGATTCATGTAGCACGAGCTCAATGCCGCACTACGGAACGCCGACTATGGACTCTCTCACGACAACACTCCATAGACCCAAGCATCCTAAAAATGATAAATCGCCTGTCTGATTATCTTTTTGCTTTAGCCATAGAAAAAGTATGAAGTCACCACTACATCCCATAATGTTTGCCGGAACTGGCAGCGACGTAGGCAAGAGCATCATTGCTGCTGCCTTCTGCCGCATATTCCGTCAGGACGGTTACCAGCCCGCACCTTTCAAAGCCCAGAATATGGCATTGAACAGCTATGTCACTCCCGACGGACTGGAGATTGGGCGTGCACAAGCCGTACAGGCAGAAGCTGCAGGTATAGCATGTCAGTCGGACATGAATCCGTTGCTACTGAAACCACAAAGCGACCACACATCGCAGGTAGTCCTTCACGGACAACCCATCGGCAACAAGGACGCATACGACTACTGGCGCAGGGGGAGTTCGGAAATCGATTTCCGAGGAGAAGTATGCAAGGCTTTCGACCGTCTGTCAACACATTATAACCCAATTGTGATGGAGGGTGCCGGTAGTATTGCAGAGATAAATCTAAGAGACAGGGATTTGGTTAATATGTCGATGGCTCGTCATGCAAAAGCTGATGTGATACTAGTGGGCGACATTGACCGAGGTGGTGTGTTTGCAAGTGTTTATGGAAGCATAGCCCTGCAGACAGAGGAAGACCGCAAACTCATCAAGGGTATCATCATTAATAAGTTTCGTGGCGACATGCGCCTGTTTGAAGAAGGCAGAAAGATGATGGAGGAGATATGTGGGGTACCCGTTTTGGGTGTGGTGCCTTACTACAAAGATATTTATATTGAGGAAGAAGACAGCGTAGCACTGGAACAGAAACGCCGCCAACTGACCGAGGGTAAGGTGAATGTAGCTGTAGTTCTGTTGCGACATATCAGTAACTACACCGACTTCGATATCATGGAGCGCGACCCAAGGGTTAATCTGTTCTACACAAACAATACTGCAGACATTGAGCATTCAGACATTATTATCCTTCCCGGCACGAAAGCAACAATCGACGATTTACTAGAACTACGCAGAAACGGTTGTGCTGCCGCCATACAACGAGCTTATAGAAACGGAAAGACCATTATAGGTATTTGTGGAGGTTACCAAATATTGGGAGAAATGGTGGAAGACCCCGATGGAATCGAGGGAAATATAGCCAATCTGCCAGGATTGGGACTCCTCCCCATTCGTACCACGATGCGCCCAATCAAGACTACACGCCAAGTTACATTCGATTTCAACGGACAAATGTGTCAAGGCTATGAAATACACCAAGGACAGAGTAGCACAGAAGAAAAGGTATTCATAAAGAACAATTGCATCGGCACCTATATTCATGGCTTTCTCGATAATCAGCCTGTTATCGATTATTTGCTAAAGAATTTTCAAACACAAAGCACGACATCAAACGTACAAAGCATAGAAGAATTCAAGCAGCAGCAATATGATCGTTTGGCAAACCATGTGCGGCAGTATGTAGATATGGAGCGAATTTATAAAATACTATCGGACAATGATTGAAGGACACGGCGACGATAAATATAAATATCCAGACATAAAAATCGACTTTTCATCGAATATTTGTGTCCATAACAGCCATCAAACTCTGATGACTCACCTCGCCAGTCACCCCGAACTCATCGACCACTACCCCGAACCCGAAGCATGGTCGTTGGAGGCAATGATAGCAGAACTCCACAAAATAAAACCCGAACAGGTCATCGTCACAAATGGTGCAACAGAAGCTATTTATCTCATAGCCCAGACTTTCGGCAGGCAACCCGTTATTCCTACACCAACATTCAGCGAATATGAAGACGCCTGCAATATGTATCCTCGCACTGCTGACATCGTCGATATAGCAACAGGCGAAAAACGCAACAACAAAATGCTATGGTTGTGCAATCCGAACAATCCGACAGGCGAGGTATATGATCAGCTCTACATAGACCGTATGATGGCAGAATATGGATTAGTAATTCTCGACCATAGTTATGAGGACTACACAGACAAACATATTATGTCACCACGATGGGGATGCCACACAGCATATTCTGTACAAATACACTCTATGACAAAGACTTACGGAGTACCCGGTCTAAGATTAGGATATATAACTGGACACGAGAGTCTTACGAGCCAGATACGTCAGCATATACATCCGTGGAGCGTATCATCACTGGCTATTGAAGCTGGTAAATTTCTGTTGCAGCACGACGAACTTAAATGTAAACCTGATTTGAAAGAAGCACGAAGACTCCAAAACCTGCTACAACAGTCGGGCAATATAATCGTAAAACCATCCGATACTAATTTCTGTTTGTGTAAGATGCTGCACCATAGTGCTGCCGAACTGAAAGAATATCTTGCCAAAGAACACCAGATTCTGATTAGGGATGCATCTAATTTTAAAGGACTGACAGCTAACCATTTCCGCATCGCTTCACAAAAGCCGGAAGAGAACGATGCTCTAGTTAATGCTATCAACTTATTCGTACAATCAAAGAATGAATAATTGGATGTCGGTCATATTACCATTGCTGACAGGTTGGGCGCTCGACCTGCTCATAGGCGACCCTTTATGGCTACCCCATCCTATTGTGTGGTTTGGCAAGGCTATCGCAGCATTTGAGCATCATCTGAACAAAGGACTGCACCGGAAAGCAAAAGGCGCTTTTACAGCTATATTCCTAATCGCGGCAGTATTCATCATCACATGGGGACTCCGATATCTATGTACAACTTTCACATTTCACATTTCACATCTCACATTTCACATCTCAATCCTTTTCGACACTATAGTCATTTTCTACTGTCTGGCAGGTACAACCCTCATTCGAGAGGTGCGGCAGGTATTTCTGGCACTCGACCGCTCCCTGGACGAAGGACGAAAGCAAGTGGCTCGAATTGTAGGTCGCGACACCAAAGAGTTGTCTGCTCAAGAAGTTCGCACTGCCGCACTCGAAACGCTGGCAGAGAATCTCTCTGACGGTGTGATAGCTCCTCTGTTCTGGTTCGCAATATTGGGCACTCCTGGTATGCTGGCATACAAGATGGTAAACACACTCGATTCAATGATTGGATATAGGACTGAGCGTTATTTGGACTTTGGCTGTTGGGCAGCAAGAATTGACGATATTGCCAATTATATCCCTGCAAGACTAACTGCTTTGCTAATGGTTTTGCCCAATATTGTGGTCAAGGGCAAATGGTCACTGATAAACTTCGTCTTTAAGAACGGAAGCAAACATGCTTCACCCAACAGCGGATATCCGGAAGCCGCATTAGCAGGTCTGCTCAATTGCCGTTTTGGCGGTCCACATTACTATTTTGGTCAGGTTTTCGACAAACCATATATTGGCGAGAACGATAGACCGCTGACCACCGACGACATGAAAAAAGCCGTACGAGTAAATCGAACGGCTGAGGTACTGATGATTCTTTTAATCACAGTTTTATATCTTTCATAATACTGCAAGTATTAGAAATATTTCGTAATATTCGCATTTTCGAAGTTATTCATTTCGTTCACCATTCTTACAGCTGAATCGATGATAGGGAAGGCACAAAGTGCCCCTGTCCCTTCTCCAAGTCGCAGCCCCAAATGAAGCAATGGTTTTGCATTAACTATGTCGAGCATCATCTTATGACCGATTTCATCGCCAGAATGGGTAAATATCATATAGTCCTGCGATGCCGGATAGAGACGAATAGCAGCCAAAGCACAGGCTGTCATAATGAAACCGTCAATCAGTAACACAACATGTCGTTCTGCTGCTCGCAACATTGCCCCTATAGCAGTAATCATCTCAAAACCTCCAAAGTAAGAAAGGCACAGAGTATTATTGATTGCACCATTTTGACCATATAGCTTATTATATTTCTCCAAAGACTTCTTCAGGACCTCATATTTACGACGAATACCATCATTATCGAGTCCAGCTCCAGCACCTACACATTCCTTTAACGGAATATCCCCGAACAGACTCATCCAAATACTTGAGGGTGATGTGTTACCTATTCCCATTTCACCGACGCTTAGAATACGACACCCCTCCTCTATGCATTCATCCACCAGATCGCTTCCTATCTGAATGGCACTATTAAACTCCTCCTCACTCATAGCAGGTTCATATAGGAAGTTTTTGGTACCACAACCAATCTTACGATTGATAATATCAGGAAATGATGAAAGGTCGTAATCAACACCGACATCGACGATGCGGAGTTTAAATCCATGCTGACGACAGAACATATTGACACCACCGCCACCTCGGGTAAAGTTGATCATCTGTTGCCACGTCACTTCGCGTGGAGACACACTGACACCTTCTCTTTCAATACCATGATCTCCACCCAAAAGCAAATGACAAGGATGAGAAAGTGAGGGGGTCAATGTCTGTTGGATAAGACATATCTGTGCTGCAAGTTCTTCTAACCGTCCCAAAGAACCTTTAGGCTTGTTCAAATTGTCGATTTTTTGCCAAATGGCACTTTCGAGCGATTTGTCCGTAGGATGTATGTCAAATGTCTTCATTTTATCTTTACTTCAATTCCACTAATCATAAGAATTACCTCGTCTGCTTTGGAGGCTATGTATTGATTCATCCAACCCTGAAGGTCAGTAAACTTCCGCTGGAGTGCGTTGTCAGAGACACCCCCAAGACCTATCTCGTTTGTCACAAATATATATGTAGCATCGTGGGCTGTAAAGGCATCAAATTCTTTCTGTGCCATTGCCAAACAATGTTTAATGTCCAATGTCGGCTCATCAACGGAAATAAAATTCGTAAGCCAAAGTGTGACACAATCTATAACCACGACTCGTCCTGTCAGATCAAGACGACTCAGATGGATTTCCTCTTCGATATTGGTCCACTGTGGTCCACGACGCTCCTGATGTATTAGTACTCGCTCTCGAAACTCATCATCCCAGATATGTGCTGTAGCAACATAGACTGGAGTTTCAGACAAACTAAGTGCCATCTGTTCAGCCTTATTGCTCTTTCCGGAGCGCTGGCCGCCGGTAATCAAAATAATCCGTTTCATAGGGCACATAATACAATATACACGGACAACTCAGTTAATAGGCATACAGCCCCGCAACAGTCACCCGTATAACCGTGAATTTTGTTATTAATAAACAGATACAAGAAATACATAACGATGCAGGGAACAGAAATAATCATTCCCCATGGCAGATGAGTAAACCAAAGAAATACAGCCATAGGTAAAAGGCCTTGAATAGTAAGACTGAGTCCGGCCTGCCAATTAATATTCCGATAAATCATCTTCGTTTTGGCTTCCTCCTCCCTACGGGCATAAGGCATCATGATAATGAGTGGTGCAGACACCATTTTAGAATAAGGAGTTGCTGCCATGATAGCGAAAGCTGCAATCGTAGGAGAAAGTGAAAGTAGTGTTGCAGCAAGAAGAAGGAAGTAAAGTATCAGTCCGATGACTCCATAGGTTCCTATGTGTGAGTCTTTCATTATGGTGAGAATACGTTCTCTGTCCGAACCACCTCCGCCAAAACCATCCATAAAGTCAGCTAACCCGTCTTCGTGCAGAGCCCCAGTAATCATCAAACGCACTACGATAGCCAACAACAAAGCTATAGTATAAGGAAAATACATACTGCACAGCCATAGTGTAAGAGCCATCAATCCACCGGTAAGCCATCCTGTCAGCGGCCAGAACTCAACCACACTCTTATAACTCTCTTTCGGGGGCTCATAGATACGCCATAGAGGAAGCCGCGTAAAGAAAATAAACGCGGCCCAGATGCGATCGTACCAATGTAAACGAAGGATGTCTGTGTGCATATTATTTGATTTTGTTTACAAAAGTACAAAATATATTTAGTAATTTTGCAGCATAGAAAAGAAATTCTACTGAAATAATGAAGAAAGCAGTTTTATTTTTGTTCATATCTACTCTGCTATGTGCTTGTACTGGAAGAAATGCCAAGTCACAGGCATCTGAAGATGCAGCATCCGACACAATCGTCACTATCGATGTAAAATACGCCACAGGCTACAGTGTTCGCGACTCAGCTAATGTACGATTAGTAGATGTGGGCAAGCATGACCATTTTGCGTTGGTACATTCAGACAGCACAACAGTCCCAGACGGATATACAAAGGTATTGATACCTATTCATCGCACCATCTGCATGACCTCGTTGCAGTTGTCGAATTTTACAATTCTTAATGCTCACGACGTTGTAAAGGGGATAACCGGCACAAAGAATATGTTCAACAAAGATATCCTTGAGAGGGTTAATGACGGACGCATCGTAAAGATAGGAATGGAAGGTAATTTCGACACAGAAATGGTATTGGCAGCTAATCCTGATGTCATTTTTATTTCCCCATTCAAACGTGGAGGCTATGAACCAATCAAAGAATCGGGTGTCACGTTAGTTCCTCATTTAGGCTACAAGGAACTCAACCCATTAGGTCAGGCTGAATGGATTAAGTTTGTAGGAATGTTTATCGGCAAGGAACGTGAAGCACAAGAAATTTTCAACGGAATTGAGCAACGCTATAATGAACTAAAAATTAAGGTTCAGAATGCAATAGCTAAATCTCAAGATACAATAGCTATTCCTACTGTTTTCAGTGGTGAAATGCATAGTGGTACGTGGCATGCTGTTGGAGGGAAAAACTATCTGGCTCAAATATTCCGTGATGCAGGTGCTGAGTATGTCATTAATGATGAAGAAACTACAGGAGAAAATCTGGAATTTGAAAGAATGTATTCTCTCGCTGCAAAAGCAGATTATTGGCGTATTCTGAACAGTTTTCCAGGTGACTTCTCCTATGAAGCATTACGAGCATCAGAACCACGTAACGAGCTCTTCGAAGCCTACAGACAAAAGAAGGTTATATACTGCAACATGAAAAAACAACCATATTACGAGATAACCCCAGTACAGCCAGACGTGCTGCTAAAAGATTTTGTGGCTATTTTCCATCCAGAACTTATAGGACCTGATTACGCCCCCACATACTACAGATTACTGAAATGAAGACATACTCATTTTTCATAGGATTAGTTGTAGTCATACTGGTACTGATTATTGTCAATCTTTTAGTCGGTTCAGTCAACATTCCAGTGACTGAGGTGTGCCGCATCCTTATGGGAGACTATTCCAACGAAATTTGGTCAAACATTATATTAAGCAGCCGCTTGCCACAGGCATTGACGGCAGTAGTTGCTGGAGCAGGTCTTGCCGTCAGCGGCCTTCAGATGCAGACAGTATTCCGCAATCCCTTGGCAGGTCCCTCAGTATTAGGTATCAGCAATGGCTCCGCCTTAGGTGTTGCATTCGTTGTTCTATTATCAGGACGTGTTGGTGGAGTTGCACTTTCACGTTTGGGATATCTCGGTGATGCAGCCATGAGTATAGCAGCCATTGTAGGAGCGTTGGCTGTATTATCGCTTATCCTATGGGTATCACAAAAGGTAAACGGCAATGTCACTCTGCTGATAATCGGTGTAATGATAGGTTATCTTGCAAATGCCATAATCGGTGTGATGAAATTTCTTTCACCCGAAGAAGATGTTAAGGCATTCGTTGTATGGGGATTAGGGTCATTTTCTAGAGTTTCTGGCGATGAAATGATGCTTTTTATCATACAAATGTGTATCTTACTACCTTTAGCTTGTTTACTGGTAAAACCATTAAACCTGATGCTATTGGGCGATAACTATGCAACGAATCTTGGACTGAATATACGCCGCGCCCGTATGCTGATTATTATCAGCAGCGGTATTCTTGTTGCAATTGTAACGGCTTATTGCGGTCCAATCATGTTTATCGGTATGGCTGTACCTCATCTTGCACGTGCTCTTTTCCGAACTTCAAATCATCGCATTCTGATGCCAGGAACAGCTCTCTGTGGAGCTATTTTAGCATTGTTCTGCAACTTGATAGCTCGCATGCCTGGTTTTGAAGGTGCACTACCTGTGAATAGTGTAACGGCTTTGGTTGGAGCACCGATAATTGCTGCAATTCTTTTTGGAAGAAGGAAGAACGAGATTGAATAATTGTTACAGTATATTTTTTATCTCCTCTAATGTTTTAACCACATATGTTGGGGTTATAGCACTTTCAGTAACATCTATTCCCCATCGGTTGAATAATAAGGCGTCAATACCTGCATTCAATGCTCCTTGAATGTCGTTCTGTATGTTATCCCCTATCATAAGTGTATCCTCACGACACGCCCCAGATACCTTAAATGCATAGTCAAAGTAAATAGGCGAAGGTTTGTTGGCACCCGCATCTTCACTCAGAATAATGTTATCGAAGTAATCTCTCAATCCACTCGCTTCAAGTTTTTTATACTGTATCTCATGGAATCCGTTGCTACATATGTGCATACGGTAGCCTTTCCCGCGGAGGTAATCCATCAGTTCATGAGCACCTTCAACAACTCCCGATTTGGACGAGCAGCAGTCAAGAAACACATCGCTCATATCCAGACAGAGTTGCTCCGTAACCTCAAGTTTACTACTCGAACTTAACGGACGACGGAAACGCTCCACGATTAAATAGTCGCGAGTTATCTCACCTTTGGAATATTGGCGCCACAAATCTATATTGGTAGTCCAGTAGGCATCGTAAAAAGTTTGTGGGTCGGGGAAATATAGCTCAAGATGGAACAACCCGAAGGTTTCTTTCAAAGCGACGTTGGCATTATTGTAGGTGTCATACAACGTATCGTCAAAGTCAATAAACAGATCTTTATAGCGCATATATTTTCCCGTTATCATCAATTAATAATATTGTGAGTTCACCAAAGGGCAAAAGTGGTTTGCAATATTTATAGCAATGACCTATAACAATAGAGGCAAAATCTTTCACCTGAGAAGGAGGTATTCTCTCCCATAATTCTCGAGCCAACGTAATGTCACTTACATCAACAGTTATATCTGATTCATTCAACATTTGCTGAATAAAACTCATATCCATAGTAGTCTTGCGGCTATGGGTATCAAGATTGCCCGCGGCAAGTTTGACTGCTTTGCCCAGCATAACTCCAAGTGTGACTTTCCCGATTCCCATTTCTGATGCCATCTTGAGTGTTTCACCAATATAGTTACCATACTCCACAAATGCCTGATGCGGCAAATCAGGATAGAGCGACCTGACGAAGTCTTCACTTTTTGCGCCACTGTTTATTACTACCCTTTCAGATCCACTGGCTTGGGCTATAGTCATACATTTGCGTATACTTTCAACAAAAGCCTCTTCAGAGAATGGTTTTACAACACCAGAGACACCAATAATCGATATACCCCCTTCTATGCCCAAACGAGGATTGAAAGTCCGCTTTGCTATTTCTTCGCCTTGAGGTACTGAAATTGTTATACGTACATTTCCTTTAATATTATTTCGCATCATCTCACGAGGTGCTTTGTTAATAGCTGCCTCACCAGGAGGGAAATCAAAGCCCGGCAGTGTTATGCGTCCAATCCCTTCACCTCCAAGAATCTCAAAATGGTCACTAAATTGAACACTCGCCCTTATCTCAATACCATTCGTGACATCAGGGTCATCACCTGCTTCCTTTGTGCAGAAAGCATAGTCCTCGCCATAATCCACTGCCACATGAATGGTTTCGCCATCCGGCAGAAGAACAGATACCTCCTTTGGAGTTTCTCCCTTCGTCAGTCTTATCGTTGATGCTATGGCAGCAGCAGTAGCGCAGGTTCCTGTTGTCAGTCCGCTATGCAAAGGATAGAACTCTGGCAACAGTTTTTCGACCGCCCTTCTTAAACCATGAGGTCCGTCAACAATAGTTAAGAGTTGAGAGTTGAGAGTTGAAAGTTCTGGACGTTTGAGGGCAATGATGCGCATACCTTTCTTCCTTGCCGCTTCAACCTTCTCAGTAAAACCTCCTGACAGTCCACTCTCTTTGAGCAGGATGGCATCGGCATCTATGTCTATCGTGTTACCATTTTCATAGAAACAAAGTTGGTTGTCATTTGCTCCTTGCTGATGTCCCAATTTTATAGAACTTTCGCGGTTTAATATGCGATAGAAAACCTTCACACCCTCATCTTCCAACCATTTCAATTTCTCTATACTCTGTACTCCAGTCGTAGCCAACAATATGTGGATATCCGTAGGTACCTGTGTGTACTCATCTATCCAAGTAATATCCGCATCTCTTGGAGGATAAATTCTTTCATACCGCACAATAGGAATATGCAAAAAACTTGCCACTTCACCTATGGTCTGATGCAGTGTCGAAGCAAAAGGATGGGCTGCATCCACAATAAGACGAATGCTATAATCCACACAGAACCTCTGCATATCCACCCTATTCATAGCACCATCGGTACGTATGCCATAATGCAGGGTGATATCCTGTTCGCCAGTCTTGGTACTATAGAAGTACGGCTTACCTGCTTCTTCCAGTACTTCTACCGCTTTTCGGCCCTCTGTAGTCCCTCCAAATACAAGTATCATAAGTCCTTATCGTCACCTTTACGGAAAAGGTGAGTAAAATGCTTATCATATAGTTCGGACAATCCCTGACGATTGTCGATGGCTTCACCCACTACGAGCATAGTAGTAAGTGTCAGCCGGTTGTCGTGAACTATCTTGGCTAAATCTTTCAGTGTGCCACGATAGATTTTCTGATCTGGCCAAGTCAAGTGATAACAAGCTGCAACAGGGGTACTCTCTGGGTATTCCTGCAGGAGTTCGCGCTGCACATCATCAACTATAGCAGCAGAAAGGAATATACACATAGTACTCTGACTCTTTGCAAGCATATGTAGTTGTTCTTTTTCTGGCATAGGTGTACGTCCCTCACCTCGAGTGAGGATAATGGTCTGCGTACGTTCAGGAATGGTAAACTGACTCCTAAGTTCTGCTGCTGCAGCAAGGAAACTGCTGATTCCAGGGGTGATATGGTAAGACATATGTTGTTTGTCGAAGAACGCCATCTGCTCCTGAATAGCCCCAAATATACAAGGGTCACCAGTATGCAGACGGACTATGAAGTGACCTTTGTCGTAGTGTTCTTTCATCAATTGGCACTGTTCTTCAAGGTTCATATCGGCACTACTTCTTACTACTGCCCCAGGTTTGTGACATTCAGTCAATGCCTTAGGAACAAGAGAGCCTGCATATAATATAAGATCCGCCTTCTCTAACATTTTTCTGCCTCGCACACTCACCAGTTCAGGATCACCAGGTCCAGCGCCCACTATTTCTATATGTCCATGCTTTGTTCTCAGAGATTTTTCATCGAAGGCGAGCGCAGCTGTCCAATTTTTGCCCTTTACCTTGGGAATAATGAGTTTCCCATGATTAGAACCAAGTATCGCAGCTGCTTCACAAACGCTGGGTGTACCCACATGCCTTAACACAGTGACACTTGGATTTGGCACTTCTACTTTTGAGAGTTCATCGGCACTAAAGAACGTAACTTTCTCACCATACTCATCAGTGAGCATTTCAACAAACGGCTCGTCAGCTTTTACATCAACAGTACAATAACGATGCGAACAAGGTAGCACTCCCTTCTGTGCGAAAGCTTCGTCTATTTCATCGTAAATAGAAGCATAATCTTGAGGATGGTGTGCCAACCCAAAACCAACAGTTCCAATCATCGGCACAAAATGCAACTCAAGCATTCCTTCTGGTGCATTACGAATATATGGTGACACAATGATGAGCAACTTGTATTTTTTCGGGTCAGCCTCTTCAATACTGTCGATAATAGTTACGTGCTCAGGTTTTGTTGCTTCAAGATAGTCCGTACCTTCGTCACGCGCTTCAAGCAGCAGGGCTGTAGGTTGACGGTTTACGAAAGCAAAGATGCAGTCGTTCATGTCATAAATATCGCTTGCTACAGGCCAGTCGAATCGTTCCTCGAAGGTGTCCAGAGCCCACAATCCGGCATTATCACTTTGGGTGGTTATCACCTCACGACCTCCGATAGCCCCAGCTATTTTTCTTGTCAAGTCATTTGCACCACCCACATGTCCGGAGAGTACAGAAATTACATATTGTCCCAAACTATCTATACAGACAACGGCAGGATCGGTATGTTTATCATTTACAAGAGGTGCGATGGTACGCACACATATACCCATTGCCCCAATAAAAACAAAAGCATCGTACTTTGACCATTGAGTTGGAACCTTTGAACGTTCAATAACAGTAGCACCCAACTCATTCCTCAATATTGTGGCAATTTCTTTTCCTGCCCCACTTATCTGTATTATGGCTATTTTCCTTTTCTGCATTTTAATATAGTTATTGGGTGATTATTGTTGAGAATTATTTTCATGGGCGGTTCTTGCTTCAGTCCTAAATCTTTGCACGCCTCATTCCATAAAAGTTGGCTATCTGTTGAAACCTTCGGAGCCACCACACTGTTCATCACAATTATTCCGTCTGGTGACAGCACTTTCAGGACTGATTCCATTATTTCCTTTAGTCTGCCTCCATGGCCACCGATGAATACTGCGTCAGGACGAGGAAGCGAAGACATATCTGTTTTGAGGAAGTCCCCCATATATACATCAATACCGGGAACACCAAACCGACGAGCATTCTTCTTTATTATGTCCTCACATTCAGGACGTATCTCGAAACTGCATACATGAAGATGCGGGAACTGCAAACGTGCCTCTATCGAAACACTTCCTGTGCAGAATCCAATGTCCCACAATGTATGTTTAGTTCTCAGTTCCAAAGCTTGCAAAGTCATGAGCCGGATAGGCATCTTAGTAATCATCTTCTCGCGTCCATCGAGCAAAGAGAATTCCATATCAGGTATGCCGAAAGGTCTTGTATGCTCATCACCTTTTCCACATAGAATAAGACAATTGGGCATTGCAAAGATTCTTCCGACAGTTTCTTCAAGAGAAAGTGTAATCACCTTCTCTTCGTTTGGATTCCCAAGACGTTCACCAACATGAATAGTATAGTTCCTGTAGCCATAATCGAGCATATGCTGTGCAATAGCTGACGGAGTATGCTCGCGGTCTGTCAACACACCAATCTTCTGTGCGCCCTCAATGAGTGCCCTGTCAAACTCATGCCATGGACGACCCGTCAACGATACAATTCTCATATCGTGATGAGGCATAACCAATCTGTGTGCTAGCATCTGCAGGGAGTTTTGCGCAGGATAGACTACGATCTCAGCTTTAGGTATTCTTTGTCTAATAACATTAGCAAAGCCATAAAACAAAGGGTCACCACTGGCAAAAACTACAATAGTAATTTCAGCGACTCCCTCACTGAGTATTTTATATTGCTCAAAGACAGCATCTATGGGTACAGTAATATCAATCCATTTAGCATCCTTAGGTAGCCACGAAGCCACTATTTCATGATGACGTTTGCCACCTGAAAATACTTTTCCTTTCTTGATAACTTCCAAAACATCAGGCAGAAAGAACGGTTGCGGATTATCTGTTATACCTATAACGATGAATTTCATAAGTCTCGTCCAGGTCTTAGTTGTTCTGCATCATCAAAGGTAAGTATAGCGTTGCAAAGTGTTGCTGCAAGGTTACTTCCACCCTTTCTACCTTCGACTACAATCTTAGGTATCTGTTTCAAGGTTTTAACGGCATGCTTGCTTTCACAAACATGTACAAAACCTACAGGAGCAGCAATAATGCCGGCAGGGCATGCCTTTCCCTTACGTACCAAGTCGCATATCTCAAACAGAGCTGTAGGAGCATTGCCAAACACATACAGAGCATCTGGATATTCCACTGCAGCCAATTGCATACAAGCCTGACTACGGGTAATACCTTTCTCGTCAGCCATTTGCTTGGAACGCGGGTCGTCAATGTAGCAATGCACCTGAACACCAAGTCTCTCTAAAGCGCCTTTACGAATTCCGCTGGCAGTCATCGTGACGTCAGTTACAATGTGTCGCAGTGTCCCTGTCTTGATTTTGTTATATATAACCGCCGTTGCACACTCGTCCATCCATATACAGTTTTCCATATCAAAATCAACCGTAGTGTGTATGGCATGCAACAGAGGCCAGAGACGCCACTTTGGCACATCAGGATTTTGCATTTCGGAGAGAATCGTGCGGAAACTTTCCATCATAATGGACTGACCGGGTTTCACTCCTTCTTGTACCTGCTCACGATAGTAGCCGCGAGGCGTAATAAAATTCCCGTCTGAGATATACGATTGCGAATTACCAATAAGGATAACAGTGAACATATCCACATCCTCCGGATCGAACTCACCAAGAGTGGTTACCTTTACCTCTTGCTCATCGCGTCCAGCCTGACGCACATACCCAACAGGAGTGTCGGTTCTTCGCTCTTTCAAGAATATTTCTACAAGACGATAGAGTTGCCAATATCGTCCATGCGACTTAGGATTATAGATTGCAGTGACAAAGTCCCCTACTGCAGCAGCATTGATACGTTTCTCTATCACGGACCAAGGTGTCATCAAGTCTGAAAGGGAGATGATGCATGTATCATGACCAAGTGGTGCACCCAAAAGCGATGCTGCTTTCTGAAAAGCGGAAATGCCTGGCAGAGTACAGATTTCTATATCCGCATGCCTTTGCTCCTTCATCTGGTAAATCAAGGGAGCCATTCCATATATTCCTGCATCACCTGAAGAGATTACCACAACCACCTTCCCCTCCTCGGCAAGACGGAAAGCCTGCTCGGCACGTTCACGTTCCTTTTTCATTCCCGTGTCAATGCACTCACACCCCGGTTTCACATACCCTTCGATGAATTGAAAGTAGTATTTATACCCCACAACAACATCAGCCTGCCCTATTGCTTCCAATACGGCAGGAGTGATGTCTTCTTTACTGCCAGGTCCAATGCCTGCCACAATTATTTTTCCCATAATCTATAGAGGGATAGGGAAAACTTATTATTTTGTCAGCTCGAGTGTGTCGAGGGCTATCATCAGTTCCTCGTCGGTTGGGATGCAGCAGACTGTGACTTTTGAGTCGTCAGCACTGAGGATGGCTTCCTTAGCACGACAAGAACGGTTTTTCTTTTCGTCCATCTTTACACCCATGAATTCGAGTCCTTCAGTTGCTCCTTCACGTACTTCCCACTGGTTTTCGCCTGCTCCACCAGTGAAGAGAATGATGTCAACTCCACCCATTGCAGCAGCATACTCACCAATGTATTTCTTTATGCGGTAGCAGTACATTTCTTTAGCCAGACGAGCCTTGTCGTTACCTGCTTCGATACCAGCAAGAATATCACGGAAGTCACTTGAAAGTTCACTGACTCCAGCCAGACCAGATTTCTTATTCAGCAGGTTGCTGATACCCTTTGTGTCGAGCTGCAGTTTGTCCATAAGGAAGGTAACAGCTCCAGCATCGATGTCACCAGAACGAGTACCCATGATAAGTCCCTCGAGAGGAGTGAGTCCCATACTGGTGTCAACACACTTGCCATCTTTCACAGCAGCAATAGAAGCTCCATTACCAATGTGACAGGTGATGATGCGCTTACCCTCTGGTTTTACACCAAGAAACTCGCATACTCGCTGACTGACATAGCGGTGGCTGGTTCCGTGGAATCCATAGCGACGCACTCCGTACTTAGCATAGAGCTCGTATGGCAAAGCATACATGAATGCATAGTCAGGCATAGTCTGGTGGAAAGCAGTGTCGAACACACCCACCTGTGGAATATTTGGCAACAGGGCTGTCACGGCGTTCACACCCTTTATGTTTGCGGGGTTGTGAAGCGGAGCGAGGTCGTTGCAAGCAGCGAAAGCCTTCATCACCTCAGGAGTAAGCAGTACAGACTTATTGAACTTCTCACCTCCGTGTACCATACGGTGACCTACAGCATCGAGTTCATCGAGCGACTTCAACACAGCATACTTGCCAGTTGTGAGCACTTCAAAGATGAACTGCACACCAGCTGTGTGTTCTGCGATAGGACGGTCGAGTTGGATCTTCTCACCATTATATTTCAGTTTAAGAAAAGAGTCTGGTAAACCGATTTTCTCGATTCCACCGGAAGTAATGACAGACTTATCAGTCATGTCGTAAAGCGCATATTTGATAGAACTGCTTCCACAGTTCAATACAAGAATTTTCTTCATATTTTACTTTGATTTTAATACAGAAATTTGATTGTTTTTTTTAGGAAAGAAATTAGAATAATTAGAATAATTACTTTTTTTTTGAGGGGGGGGGGAAATCGATGGGGGGATTTGATTGGAATTAGAATGTTTTTACCTGTTAATGTAGAGTTTGTAGTTTTCTTGAGTAAGAAGAATAAAATTATCATCGTTTGGAAGATAGAGATAGCGTTCCGCACGAAGATGCTTTTCTCCAAAGTTCAACAAAATACCACGTTCATGATTTGTAATGCGCATATAATTAAATAGTTGAGCACGATGTTCTGAGTCTATAGCAACCACAGACTTTAACTCTACAATTACATTATGATACATAAAGTCAGGAACATATGTCATTTCAAGGTCAACTCCCTTATAAGTAATATGCAGGTGTTTCTCACGCTCATAGTCCATACCTCGCTGCTTCATCTCCACAGCCAAAGCTTCCTGATAGACTCTTTCATGCATCCCCCTGCCCAATACAGAATGTACCTCCTGAGCAGCACCTACCACCTCGAATATATCCCTATACTCTTCTTTAGTCATTAATTTTTCAAACCAATCAAAAAGAATTATTCTAATTATTCTAAATTCTTTCCTTTAAAACTTTACTATTTATTTTCTTTCTTTAATTAATACTTTACTTCGCGTCCATTGCCTGACAGGCAGTGATGGCAACCATCTTGTAGATGTCGTCAACTGAGCAGCCACGACTCAGATCGTTCACCGGACGGGCAATACCCTGGAGAATAGGACCGATGGCATCAGCATTTCCGAGACGCTGAACAAGTTTGTAACCGATATTTCCTACCTCGAGGTTTGGAGCTACAAGAACGTTTGCTTTACCTGCTATCTCGCTGCCTGGAGCTTTCTTCTGACCTACACTTGGAACAAGAGCTGCATCTGCCTGCAGTTCGCCCTCAATCTTCAATGACGGGTCGAGTTCCTTTGCCAGGCGAGTAGCCTCAACTACCTTGTCAACTACTTCGTGCTTTGCACTACCCTTTGTAGAGAATGAAAGCATAGCTACGCGTGGGTCAGCGAAACCTGCTACCGATTTAGCAGTCTGTGCTGTACAAACGGCAATCTGTGCCAACTGAGCAGCATCAGGCATTGGAGTTACTGCTACGTCACCCATAACGAGAATTCCGTCCTCGCCATACTGAGGGATCTGAGTGATAAGAAGCATAGCACCGCTTACGCAAGTGATACCTGGAGAACACTTGATAATCTGAAGTGCAGGACGCAGAGTGTCACCAGTAGTTGAAAGAGCACCACTGATCTGACCATCAGCATCGCCACTCTTAATGATAAGACAACCAAAATATAGTGGGTCGAGCACCTGCTCACGAGCCTTCTCGATAGTCATACCCTTTTTCTGACGCAGTTGGAACAAGAGTTGAGCATACTGCTCTGTCTTCTCACTTGTAGCAGGATCGATGATTGTAGCTTTTTCGATGTTTTTAAGTCCCAATTCTGCAGCCTTGGCAAGAATCTCCTGACGATTACCAATCAAGATTATATCAGCCAGATCGTCAGCCAACGACTTGTCGGCAGCAGTAATGGTACGCTCCTCTAGTGACTCTGGGAGCACGATGCGCTGCTTGTTTGACTTAGCACGCGCAATGATTGATTCCATTAATCCCATAATTGTATGTGTTTTATAATTTGAAAAATTTCGTGCAAAGGTACATATTTTTCCTAACATGCTATTCCACCACCGCAGGAATAATCTTCACAGGGGAACAAAGTCCCGATGGAACAACTGTCCACTTATCGTAAAGGTCGCGTTTGTAGTTCAGGTCCACAACGTTTATCTCCTTAAACTTACGCCACTTCACACCTCTGCGGTCGAGTGCTGCAATACGGTTTGCAGGTAAGTTGTTCACTTCCACTTCAAGAATGTTATCACCTTCCTTCAACTGACGAGTGATGTCGATGCGATACGGCACAGCGAAAAGAGTGCCGCAGTCCTTGCCGTTCACAACGACACGAGCCGACTCACGCACATCGCCCAGGTCGAGGATAAACGCACTACTCGTTTGTATCTTTCCCATGCGGAAAGTAGTCTTGTAACAACCTGTTGCCATTGTTTCGTTGCAAAGTGAATCCCCCAATTCTGTCCACGACTTTGGAGTCTGCATCTTCCAAGTCTTCTCTATTGGTGTTGGAGCAGCCGTCTTGAAGGAGAGAGTCCAGTCGGTCAGTTGTGTAGCACGATAGTCGAGACTATTGTAGTACTTATGAGCAGGCAGGATAGCTGCCTCAGCATTGTTAGTGTTGAATGTACGCAGCAGGATACTTTCGCCCGATTGCAACTGAATGCGCACCCTACCCTGGTCGTCTATCTTCGCACGGGTTATGTCGCCATTCATAGGATTGTAGAACACAGCTGATGCAGCCTTCACACCCAGTTCTACGAAACTGTCAACATACTTATTCTGCAGGTTTGAGATGAAGTAATGATAGCCCTCTGGATTGCTGCGACGAATACAACTGAGTCCCTGAACAGAACGCATCGACTCAGCACGGGCATTGGTAGCCTCCAGTGCCGACTGATAGTCTTGTGCCAGAACAGAGTTTTTCTTCAGGTTTTTCAAAACCTTATCAAATTGTTTCTGTTCTGCCTTCTTGCCATATCCAGGCACAGATGTTGGGTAATCCTTTACAAAAATAACCTTATAACCTGCGGCAGCCATATTGTTCAGACGCTGAACGGTAGCAAGTGGCATAAACTGCACATCAGGAATGATAATAGCTGCATATCGCTTCGTGACATCATCTTTCTGCACATATCTATCGCTAATATAATCTACGTCGTAACCACCCTTAATAATGGTCTGCACGGTATTGATAAACTTAGGAGCACGTTTTTCCATAGAGTGGATATCGAACAGAGCCACACTACCTGGTTGGTCGTATATCATATCGTAAAAGGGCAGATATACTAGGATATCGTTGTCGGGTTCACCCCACTGGAGCATCGACTGGCAGCGCTGGATATAAGCCGAGAACGCAGGCATAGCAGTCCACCAGTTGTTGTTTGGCGACATATCCACACTGGCATAAAATCTCCACCCTGGCCACTCGGCATCCTTTGGAGAATAGCAAGCTCCGTGAAAGTAAACATGGTTTATACCTGAAATAAAGAATAGGTCGAGGTCGGGTTTACACTGAGAAAGTGAAGTGCGGAAATGTTCCGTAAGCCAGGTGAAGGTCTCACTCGATGTAAGACGATGACCACTCAGATGAGCACCTGACGAAGCATATTTCAGCATCGAGATATCAGAGAAATTCTTCTTTGTGTATGCAGGGTCTTTTCGCAAACCATGAATGCCGAAGTCGCTCAGTCCGAATCCTTCACACTCTGGAATATCTACAGCTGCATAGAGGTCGAGCAGGTTTGCAGGCGAACCATGAGCCTGGTTGCGAGTCTGCGAACCATGTTTATGTGCCCAGTCCGTCCACTGTGTTGTAAAATTCTCGTAAAGCAGTTCTGCAAGTGTTTCTCTATAATCAGAAAGTATTCGCTTATCCTCATCTGTACGCAGTGAATCAGGAGTTGTAAAAGGCTTCAGATGTTCGTAAAGGTCATAGTGGCGACGCTTCTGAAACTCCTCTCTCAGGTTAGGAGTCCAATCAGCACCATACACCTCATAGCTGTCGTTAAAGAAATTTGTAGGGAATGCCACCTGCTGATTAACGAAAGCAGTATCGAAGCGTTCCAGATAACGGGCTACAGCATCCTTGCTGAAGTGATCAATAACGAATCCCTCACCACCAGGGGCAGCACGTTTTACCTTTTGTTTTGTCTTGCTTATCTCAACAGTAGTCTTTCCCCCTTCTGTCTTGAATATAGCCTTTGTGGCTGCATCCTCCACACTTACCAGTGGTCCCCCGAAAGGCCAACCGGTACCTGTTGCCATATCCACCTGAATACCCAAGCGCTTTCCTTCTGCTTCAGTGTGCTTCAACATCTGCATCCATTTCGGAGAGAGATACTGAATCTCATTTTTATCGTTTCCCTGCACACCATAAATTGGAGTGATTTCCACACCGCCAATTCCAGCCTTAGCCATCTCTTCGAGGTTGTATGTCAGTCCTTCCTTATCTACGGCAGAACCCAACCACCACCAACGGGCATAAGGTTTCGACTCCTGTGTGATAGGCACCTTCAAAGCATCAGGACCATTCCACTTGGCATTTGCTGACACACTCAGAGAAATGGTCAGCATTCCGGCTATAATTAGATTTCTCATAAACCAATCAATTCCCTTCTGGTTTCTTCATTTCGATAAACGGACTGCAGTTCCAGTGGAAAGTCTTCCAATCGTTGGGTTGAGCAGGATTATAGTCCGTATATCTGTTACTGATATATTTCACGAGTGGCAGGTTGAGGTCTTTTATTCCCTTCACGACCATCAGACTGATTTCGTATGCACCGAACGGATTCCAGTGTGTATTGTCCTCGAATGCCTTAGTCTGACTTGGGAAAGTACCAGCTGGATAATGAACGAGAGTACGTTTAGAATCCTCATATCCAAGAGCCTCAAACATCTCACGAGTCATATCGTGCAGTTCGATGATTGGCACATTCAGGTCTTTACCTACGAAACGCATTGCCTCAGGATACTTTCCGTGAGTCTCCTTGATTTTGTTTCCGTCCCACTGACGGCGTTGCGTAGCAGTACAGAATACAGGCACAGCACCTTTTTCGCGAATCTGATCAACATAAATCTTCAGCATATGAGCGAAGTTATAGTAAGCACCGGCACCGGCATTCTTCTCTTTCTGATCGTTATGTCCGAATTCGATAAACACATAATCACCTGGTTTTGCAAGAGCACAAATCTTCTTCAGTCGGTTCTGATTGTAGAAAGAAGTAGCAGTGAGTCCGCTCTGTGCGTAGTTAGCCACTCCGATTTCATCAGTCAGCCAGTAACCGAATATCTGTCCCCAACTTGTCCATGGTTCGCGGTCTTGATCCACCACAGTAGAATTTCCACAAAGATAGATTGTAGGCACATCGACCTTCTCAATCTTAATCTGCGAACACTGAGGCTCATCACCGTTTATCTCAAGTGTCAACTTATCATCCCAGCGCAAAGCCTCTGCCTCTGCTGGTTTCAGTTTTACAATATCTTTCTTTCCGTCAGGTAGCAGAATCTCGGTGTTTCTCTTATTCACGATAAAAGAGAAAGTCTTGAACTCACCCTTCTTGGTCTGTTCGTTGAATACATAAAGTCTGCGCGATTCAGCACGAACAGTAGTATTTCCTTTTTTCTTCTTGTTTCCTATGGTAACAGTAACCTTATAATTTCCGTCTGGCACAGCTACAGAGAAATAAAAAATGCCGTCGCTCAGTTTAAAATCGTTTGTCTGCATCTTGCGAGCTTCATCAATTACATACTGGAAGTCGTAACCATATCCGCGTTCTGTATTGAACGTATCTGTAGGTTTTACCTGGGTAGCGGTCTTGTCGCGACCGTCGAACGAGAAGTTATAACTCTGTGCGAAAGCACTTCCCACTACAAGAGTGAGAAGTGAAAAGTGAAAAGTGAAAAGTTTTAGGTTCATATGATATCAAATTAAGATTATTTCTTTGGTTTAATGGAATTGTCAAGCGCAGGTTTGAGTTCGTCAGGCGAATCCTTAGTGTACATATTCACAGCACCAGCTACCTTTGTGAAGAGGTCGGCAATGTGCCACTCGTCGATAGTCCACTGTGGTTGGAACTTATCCGACAACATATAGTTGAGGATAGAATAGCGCATCTGTCGTGCCACGATACGAGTGTCGAGGTTGCTTGTCAAGTCCATAGTAGTCATCACAAGTCGTCCATTGCCTACATGTGCCTCGAACAGCATACCGATCTTACGACTTACAAACCAAGTGTCGATACTCTGCACCAGCGGTTGGAAGTCTCTCGGGAAGTCTGTAAACTGCATCACCTGTGCTTTGTTTACGAGTTCCCACCACTGCATGTCGCTATGATAATCTGTTGGGAAGAGTTCGAAGATGCTATGTTGGTTCTCCACGAAGATTCCTGTAGTGTGTGGCGGACGCATCTTGAACCAAGATGTGTTCCAGAATACAGGAGTAAACTGCTGCACCACTTCCTTTCCGTAGCTCACCTTTCCGGCAGCACAGATAAGCACCTTACCACCCTTCTTCAGAGTTTTCTTTGCCATTTCATCGAGCGAATCGGTTACATACACATCGTTAAAGTTTGCATGCAAAGCAAAGAAACCAGCCTTCTGAGCGTTTTTCTTCTGAGTCTTCTTATTTGCCAACTGAATCAGTCCGTCTGTCTCCGGATATACCCAAAAATCCCAGTGGTTCTTCGCCTCTGTTCCAGGCACAGTAACTACGAATGTATATTTACCTGCCTCAGTAATGAAGTTCAGAGGAATGGTTACCTTGCCCAGTTCTATGTTGCAACCTACAGGCAAATTGCGGGCAGCAAAATCACCTTCTTTCACTGTTTGTCCGTCCTTCTTCACCGCCCAATGAGCAGCAGTATTAGGAATTTCTGCAGCTGAGAACTGCGACAGTTCCACGTCAGCAGTGAATGTCTCAGAGTTCTTATAAGTAAACTTCTTTATCTTTGCGAGAGGAACGATAGGAGAACAGAACTCGCGGAATTCCTCAGGACTGATATAACCCTTATTATCGAAGAACACATCGGTCACACCCACCAGAGCAGTACCCTGACCAGAGTAATCGTTTATGGAGAGCAACTGGAATCCGGCATAGTTTGGAGTGCGCAGAGTACGTTCTATCTCAGCCTTATAACACAGAGCCTGCAGTTTTCCAGAAGCGAGCATGAAGTCGCGAGCTCTTTTTTCCATACCATTATCTTTCAATAGGTCACGGAATATCTCAAAGTTCTTGGCTTTGTTTACACCAACATACTTCTGTATCTCGTCGAAGTTAGGGAAAGCGCACCACTGACCGGTCTCATGACTTACAAACGGCATGGTGATTGGTGTATTAGGCATATCCTTGCCGTTGTATGTAGTTATGTTCTTTTCGAAGTTGACAACCGACTCAGGTGCTCTTTTACTCCATTCGTTCAGTCCGCGGGCACCAGCCTTCACAGCAAACTCGCTACCTGGTTGCCATGCCCATCCGCCACCAACGGAGAATCCGCAGTACAGGTGACGATTGTCATATTCCTTTATCTTTGCCACATGTTCGGTTGACCACTTCACCCAGTTGCCTGCCGGTTCGTTACCGAAGGCAAAGAACGTAAATGATGGATGGTTGCCGTATTCATCTACAATCCTCTTGCCCTCGACATAGAGATATTCGTCAATAAATTCGCCTCTGCCCAGTTTCACACCATGATTTGGCCATGATGGTCCTTCGGGCTGCAGGTAGAATCCAGTCAGGTCAGCAGCCATGAAAGCAGCCTCAGGTGGACAATATGTATGGAAACGCATATGGTTTAATCCATAGCTCTTACAAGTCTTAAACAACTTAACCCAGAAAGCTACATCCATTGGAGGATAACCGGTATTTGGGAAATCGCAGTTTTCCACTGTTCCTCGTAGAATTACCTCTCTACCATTGATGTAGAACATCTTATCACGGATTTCCATCTTGCGCATACCAAACCAGATGTCCTTGCTATAAGTCTGGGTCTTGGTCTTTACCTCCACATTCAGAACATACAGTTGTGGATTGAATTCATCCCACAGCAACATGTCGTCGCCCATGTTGAGCACAACGTCAAGGGGTGTCAGGTAAGGTGGAACAAGTGTCACATTCACAGGTTTTGCAGTCACACTGTGTTCTTTGCTTGAATTGAACGCTACAGCCTTAACTGTCACGGTAGCCTTCTCTTTAGCATATCCGCCATCAAGTACCAGTTTCACCTTTGCCTGTTTCCTATCCACATCGGGATAAACCTGAACACTCTCGATATAATTAGCCTGTCGGATATATATATCACCTACGATTCCGTTCCAGTCACCCTGAGTCTGGTCGCTTACAGAGTGTGAATCCTGACCCACCTTCACTGTTTCCGGGTCGTTATCTATGCAGATGGTAAGCACGTTCTCGCCACTGTTGTCCAACACCTTATTATCGAAATAATATACATGGGGTACAGAAAGTGTGTTCTGCGGACTACCAATCAGGTGTCCGTTTATCCACACCTTGCTTACGATGTGAGGGCGCTCCAGAAACAACTCATAATCTACAAACTTCTTACCCTTTGCCAAAGTAAAACGCTTCTGATACCAAGCCTTGCCCACATAGTGCTTGTCTGGAGTCAAGAAAAACTGCAACTTCATATCCTTGCCCGGCTTTCTATACTTCGCCATGTATGGATTGAAGAAATAGCTGGAGTCATAGAGCGAACCCACCCACTTGGTGTTAACACTTATATCGTCGCCCTTCAGACGTTCAGGCATACTTGCAGGCAACAGGATTCTGTCGCCAAACTTCATGTCTGGCTTATACCAGCCCTCCTTCTCGCCAGTTCCGTTGCGGTCTATCTGAAATTGCCATTCACCGGCAAGGTCTATTTTATCCTTTGTTGAAAGTGCAAAACTATTCAGCGAGCACATCGCTGCAAAAAGAATAAACAGACAAGTAGAACAAAAATGCTTCATAATTATGGTATTGGAATTTAGTCGCGAAGATACGGCTAAACAAGCTAATATCAAAATAAAGTTGTCGTTTTTTAAAACGAAAAGCGGCAAACCATGAAAGTTTGCCGCTGTACTCAATTGTGTATTACAATTTGCAATTAAGCACCTGGAGCGATTGCGCCAGCTGGACATGCATCTGCGCAAGTACCGCAGTCAACACATGCATCAGCATCAATTACATACTTGCCATCACCTTCAGAGATAGCACCTGATGGACACTCACCAGCGCAAGTTCCACACATTACACAATCGTCACTAATTACGTAAGCCATAATGTTTATTCTTTAAAATGTTAATATCCTTTATCCTTTCTATTAGGTGCTGCAAAGATATGCAAACTTCGAATTAAATACCAAATTTTAGGTATAAAACTTTTCACTCAAGCATCATTTTTATACCCGAAAGTGAGTATTCCATTAAAAAGAAACCGATTGCAGAGCAGCCTCCAGTTCACGTATGAGGGGACGTTTTTTCTCGTTTGGAGCAAAAGCAAAACCCTCTGCCACCACCAGACTCTGCGTCTTCTCATCTGTCATCAGATAAGCCACGAACGGTCCTCCCATAGCATCATTCCTCATATCCCACAGTCCGCGCACAACGGTTATCAGTCCTTTGCCGTCAGCAGTCGGTCTTTGTCTGAAGCTGACAGTTCTGCTGTCGGTTTCCATCCATTGGTCTTCCCTGCCACCAGGAATATTGGTCTTCATCACAGAGTCGCGAACAACTACGAAATCGTCGAGTGAAAGGTCACGCAGCGGCAATCGGTACATACACACATTCAGTTTGAAATCCTGTTTTCTTGCCGATGCCCAGAAGAAATCCTGTCCCTGCTTCACTTCGTCAATATCTTGTGGAGCCAGGAACACAGCCCCAAACTGTCGTTCAGCCTGTTTTTTCACCACCTGACTGTATTTTTTCTTCAGCAAAGCCCGTTCGCGACTCAGTTCCTGTTCATTGAATAAATCCAGCAACTGTTCCTGTCTTGTCTGCATCATTTCCACAAACGCCTTATCATCGGGAGCAGTCAGATACACAATCAACTGTGGACGACAATATTCATCGCGAGCAACTCTCATCTCTGCCTCCGCATATTTCCTGTTCACCTCAGCAATGACAATATTCCTATAGACCTTGAAAGTACTATTGAATCCCGTTCTGTTTATCTTCGTACACCTGAACTGCGGTTCGTACTGAGGCAATCCCTCTATCGGTCCCTCAACCACATCCATTAGGGTCTGTCCGGCACCCGACTTCAGCCATTCCTTGTCGGCAACAACCAACAACTCATATGGAGCTCCTTGCGAACGTCCCTTTACGGCACTCTTATTGCCCTTACCCGAACCGCCACAGCTGCAAATAACCATGCAAAGCATGGCAGTCACCATAAATCCTATAAAACTCCTTTTTCTCATACTTTAAACAAAAACTATTTGCCTTCTCTATATTCACTCGGAGTAACCCCATACATCTGTCTGAAGCACTGACTAAAATAGCGCGAAGTACTAAATCCCACACGTTCAGCAACTTCAGAGATAGGCATACTCGAGTCTGATAAAAGAGTTTCAGCTTGTTTCAAACGCACATTTCGCATAAAATCGTTAGGAGTTATTCCTAACATAGTACTTGATTTCTTATAAAGACTGGCACGACTCATAGCCACATCGCTCGCAAGCATATCGACAGTATAATCCGGATTATCAATATTCCTAGTTATTGCACTCATCATCCGAGTAGCCAGTTCTTCATCTTCACTAAGTGAAGCAACCTTATCGGGGTCAATGTCTGCAGAGAGGGCAAACTGACGACGAGCTTCATCACGGAGTTCGAACAGTCGGTTTATCTTCTCCTCATTCTCACGTTCCAACTTATGTTTGCGTTTTTTCAGATAGAAATGTATTGCTACAGACACAACCGCTAAAACCATAAGCAGATAAATGAGTTTTGCCCACCAGGTAAGCCACAAAGGAGGGTTGACAGTAAGTTCTAATGTCGTAAGCGGTCCCCATTCACCTACCCCGATACGAGCCTGAACTTCAAAAGTGTATGTATCTGGGTGTAAGGCATAGTAAGCCGTACTAAGCAGCCCCTCCTTTCCATTTCCGTAATTCCATTTATCCTCTACACCTACAAGACGGAAACGATACATAGTTGTTTCAGGTGTAGCATAGTTGAGAGTTGAGAATTTTATGACAATATTATTATCGTAATATTTGAATTCCAAATTAGTGGCAATAGGCACAAGCGATTTACCCATAACCTGCACATCAACTATTTCAACCCTCTGCGGCGGTTGTTGTTGATTAAAATCCTCCGACTTCAGTGATATGAGTCCTGCATCGGAAGTAAAATACACGAATCCATCGGAAGTAGGACATATACCGCGTTCTGTCAGTTCAATCCTTGGTAATCCGTCATCAGTCCACAATGGCAAAATATACACCATACCATCATTTGTCACATTTACCCTGCAAACACCCATCGCAGTACCTACCCACAAATTACCTCGAATATCTTCCGTTATACTCTGAATAGAATTATTGGGCAGTCCATCTTCTTTCGTGAGTCGTTTCACTGCATATCCAGATGCCTCTGGTTGCAGGAAAAGGAGCCCGGCAGGAGTTCCCAACCATACACGATTGCGCTTATCATAATGAATACTGGTAAACTTATGTGAATAGCGAGCCACATCCTTCAGGCTTTCTATCTGTTGCACTTTTTCTTTCTTCACATCGAGCACAAAAAATCCATTTTGAGTACAAACAGCTATCAGTTCGGGACGGTTCAACTGACATGCAGCTACCATAGTGCGATAAGATGACAGTTCTGGCAGTTTGGTGTTCAGACGGCTGAAAAATTTTTTCTTCGGGTAGAAAAGTCCAAGTTCGTTTTGCAGGTTGCACACCAACAGTCTTTCGCCGTCAAGTGGCAAAGCAAAACGAATCTTACTATGCAGAAGTCCCTTTGTGTTATGTCCATCATAAAGGGTGAGCGAGCCATTGTCATAGCAGTAAAGTCCTAATCCACTGCTCACCCATATTTGCCCCTTCGAATCAGTGGTTATATCCGTACATGACAGATTTCCTTTCACCAGAGTGCGTTCTATACTCTGCGAAGCACAATCATATATATACAAGCCCCGAAGACCTCCGACAAGCAGTTTTCCAGGGGACAATTCTGCAACCTTCAAAGGCACATCATCATTCTGCAACTGACTAACTGTAGCCATAGGATGCGGAGGACGTTCATAGAGGATACCGCCTTGTCGGGTTCCCATCCACAGACCACCCTGATGATCACGACAGACAGTCTGCATCCAGTTGCCCTCCAAATCCGTTCCTTCTACGAGTTTTTCGAAATGTTCTCGCAGAGAATCGTTTTGGTTGATGATGGCATGAGTAAGCGAATCACCATTTTCTCCGATGAAACGGCTTATTTCTGGATTTTGAATACGTTGCGCGTAATCATATCTGAACGTTTTATTACGTGCATCAAAAATATAGAGAGAATAGAAATCCTTCAACCACAACAACGAATCACCTTGCCATAGATAGCCAAAAGCGCCAAACTTCGGTAACGGCATCACACTATCCAAATTACATGGTTGCGTTATAAACTCCTTTCCGTCGAAAAGGCTTGTGCCACATTCTGTAACAACAAGCATCTGAAGATTTGGTAACTGAACAATTTGCCGTATCTGGTTTGTAGGCAAACCGTCTGACACAGTAAAAAGTCGTGCGTTTCCATTGGCATAAGTCAAAACGGAACACAGAGAAAGAAGTATTGCAAATATCTTTTTCATATTGAGTCGCTGCAAATGTAAATAATAGAAGTCAGAAATTGTCTATTTTTCAACACAAAATTGTCTGAATAATAGTTTTTGGACATTTTTTCCACAAAAATAGACAATTGAAACGCACATCACAAATCTAAATACAGTATGTTTGCAACAGAAAATCAAAAAAACACTATGAAAACGAAATTACTACTCGCATTTTTTTTCTTCCTTGGTCTTTCACTGACTAACACTCAGGCACAGACAGGAAACAACACCACATTATTAAAAACAATCGCTGATGCAAAGGCACTGAGCACAGATGGTTATCCAGATGGGGCTGTGACCACCCTCTACGATATGATAGGCATTTGTGAAAACATAGCTGCATCTGAGAAGACTCAAACTGTTTACAACCAATACAACACAGCCCTAAAAAATGCTGTAACTTTGTTTAAGACCAGAAAGAATAAGACATTCGACACCTCAGCCATTCCCGTTGGTGAATACGATACGAACAGGGGATTCCTGCACCCTGGCATGTTGCATACCGAAGCAGACTTCATCCGTATTCGTCAGCAGATTGCCGATGGAAACGAAAAAGTAGTTCAGGCATTCAAGGTTCTGAAATCAGCAGCCTACGCACAGTCATCAGCAGCCTCTTATCCTGTTGAAGTCATCGTTCGTGGAGGCGGTTCTGGCGAAAACTATATCAACGCAGCCAGAGGAGCTACCATCGCCTATCAGAATGCTCTCCGCTGGCATCTCGAAGGGAATAAAGCCTGTGCAAAACACGCCGTCGAGGTTTTGATGGCATGGGCAAACACCTGCAAGGATGTAAGCGGAAACTCCAACTATGCTCTTGCTGCAGGACTCTATGGTTATCAGTTTGCCAATGCAGCAGAACTGATGCGCGACTACGACGGCTGGAGCAAGGAAGATTTTCAAACCTTCAAGCAGTGGATGCTCAGAGTGTGGTATCCGAAGGCTATAGGATTTCTTCGTGGCAGGAATGGCACATGGGAAAATGCAGGTCGTTGGGGACAGTGTCCAGGTCATTACTGGTCTAACTGGGGACTCTGCAACGCACTCTGCGTAGCTTGTATAGGTATCCTTTGCGACGATGTATTCATCTATAATCAGGGAATGTCTTTTTTCAAATACGATCAGGTAGGCACATATGTTGATCCGCGCACAGCAAACCCCATTCTCAACGACGGACTTACGGAGTTCTTGGGCAACCTCGTTGTAACTACTTCAGAATGGAGCGGCGAGACAGGTGCTTACGGAAAGGTAGGACAGATGCAGGAATCCGGTCGCGACATTGGTCATGCTACTATGGCACTCGGACTCGCCGTCGATTTAGCACAGATAGGATGGAACCAGGGCGACGACCTTTTCTCATATATGGATCATCGTCTGGCAGCAGGTATAGAATTCGTAGCTGCTCAGCAGCAGGGAATCACAGACCTGCCATGGACCACATACCACTATGCAGAAAGTGGTTTGGCATGGTGGGATAGCCGTTCTTGGAAACAGGAAACATATGCTACAGGTGAACAGATTCGTCCTTATTGGGGTACGGTTATCGGTCATTACGAAGGTATAAAAGGTGTAAAGATGCCATTCTCTGAGTGGGCTTATGACAAGATGGGAATTGACGCTGGTGGTGTAGGTAGCACAAGTGGCGGTTACGACCATTTGGGTTATTCAGTACTTATGAACACTCGTCCGTTTGCAACTGAGGATACTCGTCCTACAGAACTGAAACCTCTCATCACTGTGGATAGCAAAATCATTCAACAGTCAGACCTTGGTGGACTGAAAAACCACTGGAAGAATGTCAGCACAGAGACAGTAGAAAAGGGAAAGATAATCACCCTTTCGGTTGTTCTGCCAGAAGGAGAGGAAGATACAGGCAACTGGCTTTGGAACACAGGCGAAACTGCTCGCAGTATCACAGTGACAGCTAATAAGAGTTTTGTATATAGGGCTACATACACAAATAAAAATGGTGTAAAGAGTCAGCAGTCGTTCTCTATCGCAGTAACTGGAGACTGCACAGAATCCCCTCTGAACACATCATTAACCCACGGAACCACCAACAGCAATGTTACAGAAGCAACTGTTTTCTATGGCGACAAACTGGGATTTTCAGCTTCCACCTATGCAGGTTGGGACAACACCATCTGGTGTGACGGCAATGCGACTGCATCTGCAGAAATACCAGCCCTTGGCAGTGAACGATTTTTTCAAGCTATAGTAACTAACCAGGGCGGACGCCAGCATCTGGTTTCCTTCGCCCTTACACCAATCTATGCCAGAGCTGATATGGTAGTAAATGGCACCACAAAAGAAAATCAGACCACTTTAGTCGCAACAGGCAACGATATCGTCAGTCTCCAGCCCTACACCCCAGAAGCGATGGGTGATGTGCGATATCTATGGAACGACGGCACAACTGACGGCACACTCACTTTGGACGGCATGAGCACATCTGGCACATACTCTGTCACTATCAAAAACAATCAGACAGAACAGGATATCGAGTACAATATATATATTAATGACGAGTCTGCCACAAGTCCCATCGAACCAGCCTGCTATATGATTCGACATGCAGGAAGCAATACTTACATGACCGACAACGGCTTAAACAAACTTGTCACCTTCACAGAGGGCAATCCGGAAGCTCCTGCAGCAAACCAGATATGGGAAATAACAGAAACATCCGGCAGATATGCCATAAAGGAAGTAGGGGAAAATTCCGGACTCGGCACCAATGGTAAAGTATCCTTTCGTGCATCCGGCTTCTTTTATCTGAACAAAGCAGTTGGTATGGACAGATATGCTCTATACACCAAAGTAGGTACATCAACAAAATACTGGGCAATGACACCCGACGGAGAAGCTGATCCAGACACAGGCAACAAAGTCACAGATTTCCCTTTCGAATTCATATTCATCAGTGCACCTACTGGCATTGAAGAAGTTCAAGAGTTCGAGAGTTCAAGAGTTCAAAGGGAAGATATTATTTACGACCTGCAAGGACGTAGAGTTCAAGATGTTCAAGGTTCGAACATATATATAATTAACGGCAAGAAGTACATCAAATGAAGAAGGCTCTCACCATCATATTCTTAGGATTCAGTCTATGCACACAGGCACAGACATCCTACCACATGGCAGGTCCCTATGAGGTGATTGCTCGCGACGGAGAATTCCGTTCTACCAAAGCGGGTAGCGAACGCGACATGAAGGCAGCTCTTACATTTGCCAAGGAGGGACAGACCGAAGAAGCACTCAAGATTATCAATGCATATGCCAATACCTTGCAGAGGATAGAAGGTCATGATGCCCCACTCTGTGCCATTCAGTGTTTCGACCTCGTGAGGGCTATGACCCTCCTCCAGAGCCACCAGGCTCCTGAGTGGAAGGCGATGATAGAACGAGCTATGATACCGATGATGAAACAGTTTGAAGCAGACAGCCCTTACGCCAACGGCAACTGGGGAGCTATCGTAAACCGTTTGCGAATGGCATGTGGCATATTCTTAAAGGGGCAAAAGTCGAGAGTCAAGGGCAAGGAGGATTTGTACGAGGCAGCAGTCGATTACTACCTTAACGCCTACGACAATGGCTCTCTGCCTCATTACATCAACGAAACAGGACAATGTCAGGAGACAGGTCGCGACCAGTCGCACGTACAACTCGGACTGGAGGCTCTGGCACATACCTGTGAAATGGCTTATGAACAGGGCGACGACCTATGGGGTGCACTCGACAATCGTTTGCTCAAGGGATTTGAATACACAGCAAAGTACAACCTCGGTTACGAAGTGCCTTTCTCCACCTGGAATGACTGCACAGGACTTTATTGCGGATGGACAACTCCAGGCGAGATGGGACGAGGAAAACTCTGGGACATCTATCGTCTGCCCTACGACCATTATGTAGGCAGGAAGGGACTCCAGATGCCATACACAGAACGCATCGTGAAGGGAGAAAAACCGAAGGTAAAGGAATCAAAGCAGTTACACCAGACATTTACCTACCCAGCACCTGAAGGAGCCCCCTTGATGCATGATTATAAGGTATATGTTCAACCACGCGGCACAGACCAATGGATACAGATCGACACCTATATGGCAAAGGTGAATGCTGCCCTTCCACAATCATCATCCGAAACTTGCAAAACAGGTCATAATGTAAGTAAAATATCTTATGCAATGTTCGATTTCATCGGGGATGTCTTTGTGCGTGTAGTCAGCAGCGGCAAGACCTTCCACAAGGTCAGGATTCGTCCCGACTACAAAGGAGTTATTGCAAACATTCAGAACGACTCCACCGTTCAATTTCTGCTTTTCCAACCCGAAAATGTGAGTGTGGAATTTGATGACAGAACAGACAACAACCTCCTGCTCTTCACCTCTGCTCCGCCACAAAGCATGGCTGATGCGAAGAAAACTGCAAAACAACAGAAGCGCACCTTCAAGTACTATGCTCCAGGATTATATAATGAGAAAACTATCAAGGTAGAGTCAAACACTACAGTTTATCTTGCAGGGGGCAGTTACTTCACAGGTACATTCGCCATAGAGGACGCAGAAAACGTAAGCATCCTGGGGCGCGGCATAGCACGTCCGAAAGATGGTTATGAGGGTTGTCATATACACCGCTCCAAGAATGTTCTCATCGATGGAATGGTGCTGAACACCTGTCCTGTAGGTGGCAGCAACGGAGTTCGCCTCCACGATGTTCGTTCCATTTCCCATCCTTCCTGGGGCGACGGACTGAATGTGTTTGCATCGGAGAATGTAGAGTACGACAGGGTATTCTGCCGCAACAGCGACGACTGCACCACAGCCTATGCCACTCGCAAAGGATTCAGTGGCAACACCCGCAACATTCGAATGAAGAACTCCACCCTCTGGGCTGATGTTGCCCACCCTATCTTCATTGGCATTCATGGCAACTCCGAACGAGGTGACACGATTGAGAATCTCATATACGAAAACATCGACATACTCTGTCAGAGCGAACCACAGATAGACTATCAGGGATGCCTTGCTATCAACTGTGGCGACAACAACCTTGTTCGCAAAGTATTGTTCGACAACATACGCATCGAACAGATTCATCAAGGCAGCCTCTTTCAGGTAAAAGTAGGATACAACCAGAAATACTGCACAGCTCCGGGCAGAAGTGTGGAGGACGTCACATTCCGCCACATCCGCTACAAAGGCAGCACTCCCAACCTGTCTGTAATCAACGGATACGATGCAGAGCGCAAAGTGAAGAACATCCGATTCGAAAATCTTAAAATCAACGGAAAAACCATCTCAGACACTATGCCTTCCAAACCCGGCTGGCACTCTACTGCCGACTATATCCCAGCCTTCATTGGCAACCATGTAGAAGGTGTGCAATTTTGAAAAAGCCCCCTCAAAAACCGTTCATTAATGTATTTCATCGTATTCATTAATGAATTGGATCGATTTCATTAATGAACAGGAAAAAAGACACTAATCTGAGAAATCAAAACCATCATAGTGTGCAAAAATTACTTCCTAACTTTTCAATAGCAAATAGCTAAGGTCAATAAACAATAAACAATAACCATTATAAGCACCTTACATCAGCCTTCAGCCATCATACATCATCTGTCAGTTACCTGTCCTTGTGGCATTCTTAATAATATGAGTGTTTCCATTATTGTAATAATACAATTGCTCGAAGTTCCTGAGTGGAATGAGTCGCCATTCCCCACTTAATCATAAATTCACCTGATACAGACTCAATCCATTCACTAAACGGTTGCAGTTCCTTCATTAGCAAAGGTTGATCTTCTGGAAAGAAAAAATAGACAAGTACACGAGAAAATCCATGACAACATTTTGTATTTTCCTTTATCTTATTTACAAGAAGTTTCATTCTATTTTCTTCTATAGCATCAACAATAATTTCGAACTCAGATATATTTTCACCTTGCAAGAACAGGTCTTTAATATCGTTGATGTCGATATTAATGAGGCCATTGGGATTCTCCAGCACCTCTTTTAGTATAACACTATCCAATAATTCTTTGTAATTCATATTAATTAGTCTTAATAGTCACATTTATTCCAATCCAAATCATCACCATAATCATCGCTTTTATATGTATGATAGTCTATCTCTGCATGCAGTTCGATATTAAAGTCTCTTACCCAAAGTAAATCGTAGATAGAGAAATCCAAATGTCTAAATAGATTATGGAAAGCATAAGTAAGGTGAATATCTGAAGTTAATTCGCAATCAAGTCCCTCATTCCAATTATCAGGCACCTCATTCAGATATAGGAACTCGTTCTCTGACGCTATCTTAGGGTCATCGCTACTAATCAAGAAACTGTCAACTCCGTCCTCATGATATAAAAAGATATAATCATCAAGCGAACCATTGAGTACAGCCCACATCTTTTTTGCTCGCATAGTCTGAACTGGGTGAATCTTTGAGTATTCGTAACCCATGAAACATTTACCTGTCACCTCAATGTGTCCAACCATATCTGGCTTATACACGTTATTATATATGTCAATGGCTCTTTTCCGCATTTCCGCCATCTGCTGTTTCATTGCCTCGTTGAACTCAGCCAACAGTTGCTTGCTGTGTTCATCCATAACAAATATATCGTCGAGAATTTGTTTCCTCACATCCAAAAGACTTCTGATAGCTTTTTTGTTTTCATCATTATACCAATGATTTCTTTCCGTTTCATGGTAGAGAGAAAGTATCTGTTCCTCAACACTTCGTACTGCTGTTGTGTTAAAAATCTCTTGTACTGTCATAGTCATTATACTTTATTGTTAAACGATAATGCAAAGAAAACAAAGCCCCCCGCCAGCTGGTGGCAGAGGTCAGAGAAAAATGATAAATACTATAAAAATTTTGCGCTTGAGACTAGAAAGGGATTAATTACGAATGGAAAAGATATTTTATCATGAGATTTTTCGCAGATTGAGCTTCTTGTTCTATCTTTTTTTCGTCCCACTTATCATGGTCTCGCATAGATTGCATCATATTTTGCAGCTTTATACTATAAGTTTTTTTCTGCTCGTTATCAGTACCAAAATTAGAATATTTGGCAGCAGGCAAACTATTCGAGAACTTTGAATTCATACTGTTACTAACAAGACATAGATTGCCAAAACTATGTAGATGCGTTTTATCCATCACTTTATTATCAATTGGGTGCTGAGGATAGAAATGTTCTACACTGGTGCGATAAGAAAACTCAAAATCGACTGTTTTCTGTTCTTTCCACAAGATATAATCGTAGAAATTGAATACGAAATTTTCCACCTTTTCACCAGGCATCGTTGTATCATCCGAATTATCTACATTAATATTTGTCCAGTCAATGTCATCTTCATTATTTTGAGGAACACCATTGTTTTTGTAGATTATATCTTCAAATGAATAAATAAAATCCTCTGCAGCCAAGTATCTGTCAAGCAAATATGATTTTGCTAATGACCATAGATATTCGGCAAAGGTTTGACTCGTAGTGCTGGGACTATTGTACACATAGAGAAGTACAGCATTAAGCCAATGCTTGTAAATTTGTGATGGCAATGAAACATGAAACATTGCTTGAAGCATAATGACATCCTTCTCGTAATTATCTATCACATTTTCTTGTTTAGAGAAGGTACTACCATAATAAAGTTTGTCTTTAGAACTATGTTTTAATTGCTTAAGACTCCATTTTTCAAGCTTACGCTTAATAACGAACTTGTCAAAAAGATAGCGTACTTTTAAAAGCTGCATGATAAATCTTTTGACAAACATCTGTTTATCTTGCTCTAATTCATAGCAAGATTTAAAAATCGCTATCAACTTTTTGTCATCAAGGACAACATCTTCATTTTGAGGATTCATTACTTTAAGAACATGCAAAAGAAAGTTTGAGAAACTTATTATAGTACCAAAACTTTCTGGCTGTTCTATATTCTTACCTTGCTCCTCCCATGGTTTTTCATAGGAAACTTTATTCAAATCGTCATTAAACAAGTCTATTAAACATTTCTCACCTTGATTCTGCTTCAACGAATTTTGTGATATAGCAAACGAGAGTTCATCAAAGTCTTCTTCTACTTTGTCAATCTCGTTTTCCTTAAAAAAATAGCCTCTGATGGGTTTGCTGATATTCATCTGAACATAGCGTCCCATATTTGAACATGCATCCCAGATAATACTGAATGTACGCATGTCATCTGGTGAGTCTTTTAATGGTGACATCAATAATGCTTTAACAATTTCATGTTGTTCCAACTGTTCACCACGTGAATTCATAATTTCAAAATAATGATTCAAGTCGGTGTCAGTAGGCACTGCAACTCTTAATAATATAACTTTATGTAAAAGATATTCAATAAAACTATTAATATCAAGACATTTGTTCTTGCAAACCTGCTCAATTATATGCCAAACTTTATTATATACAGTAATGATCTCTGTATTAATCTTGTCTGACTCTATACGGGGATCTTTAGCAGCAAAGATGCTATGGAGGGTCTCGTTTGAACGCTCTCGATGGTCGAAGGAAACATTAACACCTTTATACCAGGACATGTCATAGTTACTATTATGAAGAATAGAACATGCCATTATGGTAATAGTAGTACTTCGTTGCTGTCCATCTATTGTCTCAAAATAGCCCTCATTACTATGTGGGAATACAACAAGTGTGCCAATGTAATAGTTGTCTTTATCGTTTTCCTTTGCATAGTCAGCAATATCTTGTATTAATTGAGTAACTTCAGGAGTACTCCATGCATAGTTACGCTGATAAATTGGAATTCGGTATTCGGATTCCGACAATAGCTCTTGAATATTTAAGGTTCTTATAATGCCCATACGCTTTTATAATCTAAACAATTGTAATAGTTCATCTTTGTTCTCGTCAATATTTGCAGCAATTTGTTCCAGCTGAGAAGTTGGAATATTGATAATGTCGAATGGAGATTGCGCATCGCGAATTATTTTATACATTCTTCCACTCATAGCGAAATTATCAATAGTGGCCAGTTTAACGCTATAGTGTATTATACGCAATTGATAGACTTCTTTGAAGATCTTCCATACTACTTTGTCGATTTCCACGAAACCGAAACGGTCAATATAATATAGAAGCATACTGTCAAATAATTCCCGAGTATAAATATCACCTCTTCGATTTCGGTTCCCATATGTATTCAAGAAATGTATCACTTTGTATGCGCTGCGCTCATGCGTTCCGTAGAATTTATATGTATCACCTTTACGAATCTCCTTGTATAAAGCACCATAATACCTTATCATATCAAAGAAACGACTACCATTTATACATACTTGATCTAATTGGAAAGGGAAATCCATTTTTGTCCGGTCTATCATCCTTACATTATCTTCCAAGTAATCATTGATAAAGTAATGGCAAATTATTTGTTGTATATAGAATGGATAGTGCTTTGCATTTAGTGAGATACCCTTAAATACATCAATGTCATTCTTCGTGAATTTATCTCCAGAGTAAGACTTAGACCATCTGTTAACTCGATACATTGCGAGGAAAAGATGTATCAAAAAATCGGAGTCTTCATCTTGCCATTGAGTAATATTGTTTTTGTCGCTTTCACTTAGTTTAGGTATTTCACGTAAATGAAATGCCTTAAGAAGATCATGTGGTTCCAAGTCCTTGCCGCGTGCATTTTGAGAATCAAAGAATTGGAAAGCTTCTGCGATTTTGGGAAGTCGAACAACAACAAATTGGCATTTCTCGAGAAGAAATGACAACATTCCTTCATCTAAATCGTCTTTTCTTTCTCTGATACAAGTTAAGTTTTCACGCACATGCGCTATTGAAATGGGATTATTAAAGACTGTTCTTTGCCAGTATACCTTAATCTTTTGCAAGAAATCAGTGTAAGGAACATCTTTAGGATTACTTGTTATTATGTTTTCAAAAAGGACGAAGAACAATAAGGAAAGTGTTACAGCACGCTGCTGTCCATCAACGATTTTATTCTCATGAAGGACAAGTGTGCCCAAGCGATACTCTCCTTTGTTGCGAAATGTGAGCAGGTCATTGACAAGTTGATTGACGTGCTTTGGAGTCCATTTATATGGCCGCTGATAATCAGGGATTTCAAAATGATCAAATGGAAGATTCTTTATTATCATCACACTAGGTTGCAGCTTTTCCACTCTCATTTTGTCGGGAAACTGCAGGTCTTGAATTTGGGCTAGCAGAACATTCTCAGCTGCCACATTTTCAGACATGGTAGGTTCAATATCATATTCATTTTCCCCAAACATGTCATTACGCTTCATAAAAGCGGCTACAAGACCATCAATATATGGAATCACCTGCGAAAGCGCTTCAGCTAAGTCAAGCTGGTCCGCGATAAAATATTCGTATGTAAGGCGTCCTTGTCTCATGCCCCACCAGTTGTGCCATCGGTAATCTCCCGTACTTGTATCAGCCTTTTCACGCAGATATTTGTAAAATTGATTATTAAAATTGTCACTGTACTCACCTTCAAGATGAAACTCCAGCCATCCGTTGGAATACTCATAATGAGCAATGCTCGAATCAACAAGTGTTGAAATTTTAATGAAACGATTCTTGTGCTGCGCGTCGGGATTATCTTGTGTTGACACTCGCTTATTAGGCCATCTTTTCAAAATGAATTTCTCTATGGCTGATGTATTATCTGGAGTTACTAATAACATAAATGTGTTTAATTGTTTATTGTTAATTAAAAGGGTTATTACTATATTTCTCTTGTATCCATGCTCATGCAATCCATGCACATGCCTCTGCATAGTCAAGATTATTCATTTCTCTGATTTATCAGGTTCACTACCACCTTCACCATCACATCCTTCTCTTCTGTTCTACTCTCTGCTATCATCAGAGTCAGGGCAACGAGGGTATTGTCAGCAAGGCGTTTGGAGCCATCTATGCGATAGAGGATATGATTATTGTTGAGGAACCAAAGGAACAATGTAGCGGCAATGCGTTTGTTGCCATCACTGAAGGAATGGTTCTTGGTTACCAGATAGAGCAACATAGCGGCTTTCTCCTCTACACTGGGATAGAGTTCTTCGCCTCCAAAGGTCTGGTATATCTGACCGATGCTGCTCTTGAAAGAGTCGTCTTTCTCATTACCAAAAAGTGCTGAACCTCCAAACTTTTCGCGCAAACCATTGATAGCCTCCATCGCATTCTCGTATGTAGCATGGAATGGCTCTTCCTTTGTCGTCTTGTCTATAGTCAGTCGCTCGTAATCATAGTTGTCAAGGGTATCCAGAGCGTAGGTGTAATTCGTCACCACCTCGAAGAGAGCATTCGTCTCGTCGTTCGACAACAGAGACTGGCTTTGTATTGTGCGTGCCAACATTCCCACCAGTTGACGCAACTCGCCTATCTGCTCCTTTCGGATGCGCTCATTTACTGCATAGCCTTTTACAAGGTAGTCTTTGATGATCTTACGTGCCCATATGCGAAAAGCAGTACCACGCTTGCTTTTGACGCGATAACCGACGGAGATGATGACATCGAGATTATAAAATGGCACAGGCTTTTTCACGCCATTAACGTGTAAAAAATGCACGTTATTCTCTCTTTCGAGTTCACCCTCTTTGAATACATTAATTATATGGCGACGAACATTTGACTCCTCACGATTAAAAAGAAGCGACATCTGCTCTACATTTAGCCATACTGTTTCGTTCTCCAAGCGGACATCAATCTGTGTCTGTCCGTCCTCCGTCTGATATATGATAATCTTGTCCTCTTCCATACTGTATATTATATAATGTAATTGTTCTTAGAGTATTTCTCTTGCAATCCAAGCACAGGCTTCCGCGTCGGCAAGGGCATGGTGATGATTCTCCATGTTAAAACCACAAGCTGCAGCTACAGTTTGAAGCTGGTGATTTTCCAAATCAGGGAGAACTCGCCTTGAAACACAAAGTGTATCGTAAAACTCATAGTCAGGATAGTCCATCTGATATACACGGAACACAGCCTTCAGACAACCTTCATCGAAGGGCTTGTTATGAGCCACCAGTGGAAGGCCTTCTATCAATGGTTCTATCTGTGCCCACACCTTTGGGAATACAGGAGCATCGTCAGTATCTTCGTGACAAAGACCATGTACTTGACTACACCAGTAGTTATAATAGTTCGGCTCAGGCTGGATAAGAGAATAAAACGAATCTACTATCTCGCCATTCCGTACAATAACAATTCCTACAGAGCAAACGCTACTGCGCTCGTTGTTAGCTGTTTCAAAATCTATTGCTGCAAAATCTCGCATTTTAATCCTCCTTATATTTTGATAATATAGGCTACACTCGACAAAAATCAAACAAGTTCGTTTTTGTCCAAGCTTGCACTATATTTGTTCCACATTCTTTTTATCTTACCTGCAATCTCCTTACGGAGCCAGTAGGGTTCCAGCACTTCCATATCCCCACCATTCATTAAGATTTCCTGCTGGAAGTCGAATGTAGGTCGAAGGTTGAAAGTAAAGATGCTATATTCTTCATTGCGTTCAGTCTCCTCTTGTGAAGCATGAAGAGGTAGATCTCTGATATAATTAGCTTGTCCTGCAGAAATCTTTAGCTTTACAAGGTGAATTTTTGTATTTTGGTCAGCAATTACACCAAAACATCCATCAAAGTATTTCTCTGCATCCCAATCTTTTGGCATCTTGAATGTTTCCTCTGTCTGATGCAAATCTACAATGCGATCAAGAGCATATACCATTGGCCCTTTTTCATAATAATAAGGATAGGTACTTCGTGCCACCATATACCATCGCTGGCGGAACAACTTCACGCAGTATGGCTGTACATCGAAACTGCTATCTTCATCCTTATTATAGCTATGATAAGTAATATTGAGAACCTTATTCTCTTTCATTGCCTCAATAATAGATTGAAGATAATGTTGACCTGAAGGAACATATTCCAAAAGAATCCGCTCCTTTATACTCTGACTATTTGCCAAAGTGTTACTCACACTGAATGTATTGAAAAGCCAAGAACGGAGTCCGTTCTTTCTGAGATCCGCCATGTTTTCAATAAAGTAGCGATACTCACCTCGGTTCTCGTTAGCGATATTGATACCGAACATATCCCAGATGACATGACGCCAGTTTTCAAATGTACGTTTTGGTATTTCAACACCCCTGCTGATGTCATCACGAAGCCAAAGTTCGTTCAATTCTTTGAATGAAATCTTACCTCTGCGATAAATGGTATCTATCACCCAGACATATTTGGTTATCAAACTTTGTCCTCTTTCGTTGTTTTTCATTTTACTAAGTTTTTTTGCAAAGGTACACCAAGGCTACGCCAATCCGTGGCAGAGGTTTGAGAAATTTTACATGATATTAAAATTTATATCTACAAAAATACAAACTTCTTTATAAACTCCTGCAAATATTAAGGGGATATTTTTGAAAATAGTTTATAGGTTATTGGTTATTGAGCAAACTACACTTAATTGCTTCTAAGTTCCTTTTACCCTCCTTCTAAGCTCCTTCTAAGCTTACTCATGAGTAAGGCTAGAGCAAGCTTAGAGTAAGGCTAGAGTAAGCTTAGAGTATGTGAATAGTGATAAATTCAAGAACAAACAAATCGACTGCATTGCAGCCGATAGAGGGTAGTTTTTATAAATCTATATCATTTGCGTTGCTCTAAAAGCAATAATATATAATGTTCTTGACGTAAAACGATATACTATTGAATATCTCTTGTGAAAAACAAAAGAATAATAATCATACCTATCCGTAGAAAACCTTAAATCAATCCTCCCTATTGTAGGCATATTTACAAGAGAATCTACTGTAGAATTTACGTCATTATTAAAATGCTTCACAGCAACATCCCCAAGTGTTGTCTGATACCAATCGGAAATAAGTTGGCGTTGTCCAACAGCTTTAGACGACCATTTTATCTTTCGTTTTATCATGCCGTAAACATTTTTCTGACTTCTTCGTCAGATTGAAATTTACCTTTTTCTGCGTCATGAAGCAAAAGACGAAATTCATCATCTGTATATACACAAGGGATATCAGAAGAGCGGTGTATAATACTACTTGGAATTGTAGTTTTCCCATATACACCAGTCAAACCAGGTTCTTGAGCCATAGTTGTCTGTTCTTCATTCTTACTCATGCTACTCTCTATATTAAAACTTTATACGAAAATGCGGTTTCGATGCAAAAATACGAGTAAGCGAGTAAAGTACAAAATAAACGAGTTTATTTTTACTTTCGAGCGAGAGTATTTCGACGAAGTCAACATACGAGTAAGCGAGCAAAGTTAAAGACGTATGATGGCTGATGTAAGATGTATGATGTAAGAGAGCTGAGAACCAGTATCGTCTTAACTCCTCTAACTTCTCTAACTCCTTGGGCGATACTTATATTGAGTATTATGCAAAAATTGCATATTATTCTCTTCCAACTCACATTCTTTAAATGCATTGTTTATGTGGCGTGCTAGGAGAAACACAGGGATAGATAAGTGCTTTACACCAGCAACAATTTGGACAAAAAACAAAGTAAAACTATGGCATAGTTACATTTTATCCTTACCTTTGTCGAAGTATTAAATAAATCTATTGCAATCATGAAAAAGAATGTTTTCCTTCTACTGTGTTTACTGATTAATGTGTTATGTGTGTGGGCTGCAAAGCCGATGAAACCGATAAAAGGCGGTAAGGCTATCAGCGACCAGCTGATCGGTATCTTCTTCGAGGATCTGAGTTCTGCTGCCGACGGCGGACTGAATGCTGAACTGGTGCAGAACGGCTCGTTCGAGTATTCACCGACAGAGCGCGACGGTTGGGGTGCTGGTACTGCCTGGCGACTGATGAAGCACGGACACTCATTAGGGTATATGACTCCACAACAGAGGATGGCTGGAGGAAACAGTTCTACTTATATGCAGATTCATGTGGAACGAGTAGGACATTACTACGACTATAACGGATGGACCGGAGTCGGTCTGATGAATACAGGGTTTGACGGAATACCAGTCAAGAAGGATGCAAAGTACGACTGTTCACTCCGCATTCTGAACAACACAGGAGGGGCAAAAAGGGTTCGCATCCTGCTTACAGAACAGAAGGGAAGATGGGAAACGAAGGTGCTGGCTGAGGACTCTGTCGTAGTGGAGGAGTCGAACAACTGGCAACAGCCGAAGGTGGTGCTCACAGCAACAGAAGAGAGCAACAGGGCTGCTCTGCAGGTGATTGTGCTGGATAAGGGCGATGTGTTCGTGGACGATATTTCTCTGCTACCACAAGATACTTACAAGGGACACGGACTCAGACGCGACTTGGCAGAGGCGCTGGAGGCAATGAATCCTAAGTTTATGCGTTTCCCAGGCGGATGTGTAGTGCACGGTGGTGGCGACGGCATGTGGGATACTTACAGATGGAAGAACACCATCGGTCCGAAGTGGGAGCGCAAGCAGATGAAGAATACATGGGGTTATCACCAGTCAATGGCTTTAGGTTACTACGAGTATTTCCAACTATGCGAAGATATGGGTATGGAGCCAGTTCCTATCTTGCCTTGCGGAGTGAGTTGTCAGGGTGCCGGTGGCGGTTGGGGCATGAAGGGACATGCTCAGGATGCTGTACCTATGGAGGAGATGGACGAATGGACTCAGGATGTGCTCGACCTGATAGAATGGGCAAACGGAGACCCCGCCACTTCGAAGTGGGCGAAAATGCGTGCTGAGGCAGGACACCCAAAGCCTTTCAACCTGAAGTATGTTGGCCTGGGAAATGAGGAGTATATCTCTGAAGCTTTCATCGAACGCTTTAAGTATATGTACGAGAGGGTAACGAAGGCTCATCCGGAGATTATCATCATAGGTACTGCCGGTCCTGGTTCACACCCCGGAAACGGCGATTACAAGAGGGCTTGGAAACTGGCAGAGGAGATTGGACTGCCTATTATCGACGAACACTATTATGAGAAGCGCGAGTATTTCATGACGAGCCGTCAGTATGATTCGTACCCTCGCGACCGCAAAACAAAGGTGTATCTGGGTGAGTATGCTGCGAAGGACAAGAAACTCATCGATGCATTGGCTGAGGCTCTGTACCTGATGCATGTGGAGAAGAACGGCGATGTGGTTTGCATGACTAGTTATGCGCCACTGTTTGCCCGCAAAAATGCAACCAGTTGGAATCCAGATCTTATATATTTCGACAACGAGAAGATTTACCTCACCTGCAGTTATTATGTGCAGCAGTTGTTCGGAAAGTCGAGCGGACAGTATTACTACGGCGACTGCGTGAAGATTGCCGAGGGCAGTAATAAGCAGGGACAGAGTGTGATTCTGAATGTGAACACAAGGAAACTATACGTAAAACTGTGTAATGCTTCCGACACTACTAAGCAGGCGGATATAGACCTGTCACGTTTCCCTCTGAAGGGAAAAGCAACAGTGACTACCATAAGCGGACAAGCAGAGGATGAGAATAATTACGAACAGCATCCTGTCGTACCAAAACAGGATGCCGTTAAAACAAAGAAGAAATTTTCTGTAGAACTTGCCCCCTACTCTTTAGTGATGTATGAGTACGAGATGTGAAATGTGAGATGTGAGATGTGAAATGTGAAATGTGAAAGAGTTTTTCGTATTTCGTCTTTCTTCTTTCGTTCAATAACCCTTACTGGTTCATCATCTTGACGATTTCTGTGCCACAAAGGAGGAAACAACCGAGACCGTAGTCGTCGAAGTCGGGTTCTTTATCATAAGTGACTGGTTGAGAGTCCTTCGGTTCCTTACCTGTGCCCTGCACATATCCGAGGAAGCCGTTTGGATGGAGACAGTCGCGAACCATCTTCTGCCACACATTATATATAATAGGGGTGAATTTCTTTGCAGGCAGAATACCCTGACGAACTCCCCAAGCCATTCCGTAGATAAAGAGAGCTGTGCCTGAAAGTTCTTTACCGCCAAAGTCGGTCGGGTCGGCAAGTGAGGCATACCAATAACCGTCTGGCTGCTGACAACGAAGGAGTCCCTTAGTCATTGCAAGGTAGTCTTTCTTGTAGTCGTTATAGTGAGGGTCGCTTGGCAAACTCTCCATAGCACGCACAAGGGCTGCATATACCCAACCGTTTCCACGACTCCAATAACAATTCTTGCCTCCAGGAGTAGTGAATGGAGCTACGAAGTCTTTGTCGCGCCACCAGAGCCCTTCTTTTCTGTTGAAGAATCCACCTGCTATCGAGTCGCGACTGGTGCGATACATCTGCCATCCCTGTTCTGCATAACGAAGGTAGTCGGGATCGCCCTGAAGACGACACATCTCACTGAGTTTTGTCAGCACAGGAAGTCCCATCTGAATGGCATCAATCCAAGTCCAGTCGCCAAAAGAGCCTGTAGAGCTGCCATTTCCCTGTTTCTGAGGTACATTGCGGCAGGCAATGAGGTTGTCCATACAAGCTATAGTTGGTCCTGCATGACCCATATCGAGATAGGTCTGACTACAGCAGTAGTCGTCAGCATCGCGAGTCTTCACTCCATTGCGAGGAGTCCACTTATGAGCAGTCCCCCAATCGATAATATACTTGAAATATGCATCGGTTTTCTCACCACCCAACTGTCGTTCCAAGTCGGCAAGTGCATAGAGTCCCTCAAAGTAAACACCACGAGTCCAAAGATTTGAAGGACGCTGTTTCTTTACGAATGTAGGAGCTCCGGCATCAGGGTACTTGGCGATGAAATAGTCGTTAGCACATTCCATTGCTGCCATAATCTCCTGACGAGTTGGCTGAGAATTGACAATTGATAATTGACAATTGACAATTAGGAGAAGGGAAAGAAGAAGTTTTTTCATAGCCTGATCTTTATGGTTTTAAATTATTATTCAGTATGCTTTCAAGTTCGGTTCCATCGAGACGAAGACGGAATTCTCCCTGCATAGCTACACTGATAGCTCCGGTTTCTTCACTCACGATGATTGCGATGGCATCGGACTGTTGGGTGATTCCCAGGGCAGCACGATGACGCAGTCCGAGGTCTTTCGGTATGTGGAGCGAGTGACTGATAGGCAGGATGCAACCAACAGCTGTGATGCGTCCGTGTGATATTATCATTGCTCCGTCGTGGAGTGGTGAGTTCTTGAAGAATATGTTTTTGATGAGTTCTGTACTGATTCGTGCATCGATGGTTTCGCCCGATTTCACAATATCGGTAAGTGACATCTCGCGTTCGATGATTATCAAAGCTCCTATGAGGTTTTTAGACATGTAGTTGCACGCCATAACCACAGGCAACACGCTATCTGTTTCATCGTCCTCTGCAAGATTCTTGTTGTAGAAGAATCGCATCAGTCGCGAAAGTCGTCTCTGGCTACCAAGGGTGAGGAAAAATCGACGTATTTCCTCTTGGAAGATGACGATCAGAGCAAGCACTCCCACACTAACCAATTTATCGAAAATACTACCCAGTAGTTTCATCTCGAACATCTGAGATACGACAATCCAAACCACGATGAAAACGAGGATTCCATAGAATATATTAAGAGAACCCGATGATTTCATCAGTCGATATATCTGGTATAGCAATATGGCTACGCAGAGTATGTCAATAGCATCTTTTAATCCAAATTCGAGCATGTATTAGGGGTTAGAGGTTAGGAAAAGGTTATTGGTTATTGGTTATTGGTTATTGACTGTTTTTTCGTCTTTCGTTAAAATAATAACTTCCCGACACTCCTTGACGTCGTGGACGCGGAGGATGTTGGTTCCCTGCTGGAGGGCGAGGGTATTGAGTACCGTCGTTCCGTTGAGTGATTCTTCCGGAGTGCATCCAAGGCGTTTGTATATCATACTCTTGCGACTGACACCAACGAGGATTGGCAGTTCGTAGATGAGCAGTTCATCTTGGTGAGCAAGGAGTTGATAGTTCTGTTCCAAAGTCTTGGAGAATCCGTAACCAGGGTCGAGGATTATGTCTTTCTGTCCCAAATCGCGCAACTGCTGAATGCGACGAGAGAAGTAAAGCAGCATTTCAGGCATCAAATCAGTTGTAGGCATATTGTGGGTCAGGATATATGGCACGCCGAGCTTAGCTACGGTAGGAAACATATTTTCGTCCATTTCACCGCCAGAAACATCGTTTATGATGTCGACTCCCAATTCCTCAATAGCCATACGAGCCACATCACTACGGAAGGTGTCAACACTCACAGGTGTCGTTGGAGCCACACTGCGAACAATAGCCATTGCCCGACGAAGGCGAGCCATCTCTTCCTCTACAGGAACATCACTAGCACCAGGACGAGTGGAATAGGCTCCCACATCAATCATAGTACCCCCTTCACTGATTATCTGCTCTACCCTACTCTTTATGTCACTTTCCGTCTGATGACGGGCACCGGCATAGAATGAGTCAGGTGTTGCATTGAGTATTCCCATCACCTGCGGCGTTGAGAGGTCGAACAAACGACCTCTTACGTTTATGGTGTATGGTATTAGTGGTTTCAAATGTGAAATGTGAAAGGTGAAATGTGAAAGGTCAAAGGTGAAATGTGAAAGGTCAAAGCACTTTCTTGAAACGCTCGATGAAATCGGCTGCTTCTGCCTTGCTAAGACAGAGTGGCGGCAGGAGACGAATGATGTTAGTACCAGCACAACCTGTGAAGCAATGTTGTTCCTTTATCAGTCGAGTTCGAGGTTCCTTATATGGAATGTCGAGTTCGATACCTATCATAAGTCCTTCACCACGAACATCTACTACATGAGGCAATTTGCCTGCTTTCATATCTGCAGTCAGTGTGTCGATGAGGTACTTACCTACAGTGGCTGCGTTCTCAACGAGTTTTTCATTTTCTATAATGTCAAGTACAGCAATTGCTCCGGCACAAGCCAAGTGGTTGCCACCAAAGGTTGTGCCAAGCTGACCATATACCGGCTTGAACTTAGGAGAGATAAGTACTCCAGCCATTGGGAATCCGTTGCAGATTCCTTTGGCAACAGTAATCATATCTGGTTTTACGTCAAAATGCTGGTGTGCGAAGAATTTTCCGCTTCTACCATAACCACACTGAATTTCGTCGCAAATCATCACTGTGTTGTACTTATCACAGAGTTGACGAATGCCCTGAAGGAATTCTTTGTTTACAAGACGGATGCCACCTACTCCCTGAATGCACTCGATGATTACGGCACACACATCACCCTTGCTCAGTTCTGCTTCCCAAGCAGGAAGGTCGTTCATTGGCAGATAGGTAACATGTCCGTTGGCATTGATTGGGGCAATAATCTTAGGGTTGTTGGTTACTTCAACAGCAAGGCTAGTACGTCCGTGGAATGCTTTTTCGAGGGAGAGAACACGAGTGCGACCATTATAGAAACTGGAGAGTTTCAAAGCATTTTCGTTTGCCTCTGCACCTGAGTTGATTAGGAATAGTTGGTAGTCTTCATATCCGGAAGCCTTACCAAGTCGTTTTGCCAGTTCCTTCTGAAGAGGATTCTGAACTGAGTTGGAGTAGAAACCAAGTTTGTCGAGCTGGTTTTTCATTGCCTGCACATAATGAGGGTGGCAATGTCCAACACTGATTACAGCATGTCCGCCATAGAGGTCGAGATACTGCTGTCCTTTATCGTCCCACACCTGGCAGCCCTTGCCGTGGTCGATAGCTATATCAAATAAAGGATATACGTCAAATAGTTCCATTAGAATGCTGATGCTTTTAAATTGAGTCCGGCTTTCTCATCGATGCCGAACATAATGTTCATGTTTTGTACTGCCTGACCTACTGCACCCTTGAGCAGGTTATCGATAATGCTGGTGACTACGATTTTCTTGCCAAACACCTCTACATGGACAAGTGCCTTGTTGGTATTGACTACCTGTTTCAGATCGAGTGCTTTGTCGCTGTAGTGCGTGAAGGCGGCAGATGAATAGAAGTTCTTATATATCTCCACAACCTTTTCAGCAGGAAGCGGAGTATCGAGGGTGATTACCTCTGTGCAGAAGATGCCACGAGGGAAGTCACCTCGATAAGGTATGAAGTCAACGGTGATTCCGTCTGTTTCGTATCCTTCGTTGAGGGTATCTACAACACGAGGTGTAGTAGAAGGACGGAGTTCGTTGAGCGACTGGCAGATTTCATGCAGGTGCTGGTGTGTGAACAACTTATACACTGAGAAATTGTCGCTACGCCAAGAGAAATGAGTCGTAGCAGCTGGCTTCTGACCTGCACCAGTACTACCTGTGATAGCATTAACGGAGATGTCGTGGGTTAGCAATCCAGCTTTTGCAGCAGGAAGCAGTCCGAGTTGGATGCAAGTAGCAAAACAGCCAGGATTGGCAAGGTGCATGCAGTTTGCAATCTGCTCCTTGTGAATCTCTGGCAGACCATATACATAGTCGTGGGTAGGTGCTGCGATACGGAAGTCCTGAGCCATATCGATTATCTTCACATTGGCTGGAATGGCATGTTCTTTCAGGAATGCCTCACTTTTTCCGTGACCAAAACAGAAGAACACCACATCTACCTTGTCGAATGGCATCTCGCTGGTGAATTCCATCTCTGTGTCGCCCAGCAATCCCTCGTGCACATCATATATTTTATTGCCAGCATTTGATTCGCTATTGGCAAATACAATGTTTACCTCAGGATGGTTGACAAGCAGACGAAGCAGTTCGCCACCTGTATAACCCGCAGCACCAAGTATGCCTACATTTATTTTTTTCATTTCTGATAACCGTTTTGTATATCGTTTCTTGGAGCCAGAATCCATAGCAGGATATAGAGAAGTAGTCCGCAACCCATACCGAAAACCATAAACAGGAAACCAACTCTTACCAAAAGAGGGTCGATACCAAAGTATTCAGCAATGCCTCCGCAGACACCACCTATTTTCTTGTCGGTTGATGACAGATAAAATCTTCTTTCTTCCATAATTCTTTATCTTTCTTCGTCTGGATGTGCAAGATAATAAGCACGGAGTGGAGTTGAAGTAACCTTGATGAAGCCCTTAGCATCCTCTGAAGACCAAGCTTTAGCTGTCTCACCATACTCACCGAGTTTGTTCTTAACAAGGTCGTTTGGTGAGTCAACACCTACAGTCTGGAATGAGTAAGGACGCAGTTCGAGGGTTACCTCACCAGTTACGTTACGCTGTGAAGAAGTAAGCATTGCCTCGATATCCGGCATAACTGGTTCAAGGTACTGACTCTCGTGGAGGAACATACCATACCAGTTGCTTACTTGGTCTTTCCAATACTGCTGCCACTTAGACAGTGTGTATTTCTCGAGGAAACGATGTGCACCAATAATAAGCATTGGAGCAGCAGCCTCGAAACCGACACGACCCTTGATACCGATGATAGTATCACCAACGTGGCAGTCGCGACCGATAGCATAAGAAGCACCAATCTCCTCTACAGCCTGAATAGCCTTTATCTTATCTGTATATTTCTTTCCGTTTACGCTGCAAAGTTCACCCTTCTCGAAACCAAGACGGAGAATTTCAGAATCCTGCTTTGTCGGGTGTTTCAAGTATGCTGATTCTGGCAGACCCTGAGTAGAATCAAGAATCTCACCACCACAGATGGAAGTTCCCCAAATACCTACATTGTATGAGTACTTCAGTTTTGTGAAGTCTGCAGAGAAACCATTTTTGTTCAAGTAGTCAATCTCTTCCTGACGACTCAGGTTTCCATCACGAGTAAGAGTGATAATCTCAACTCCAGGAGCCATAACGAGGAAAGTCATATCGAAACGGATCTGGTCGTTTCCAGCTCCTGTAGAACCGTGAGCGATGGCACTGGCACCAATTTCACGAGCATAACGAGCTATAGCAAGTGCCTGGAAAATACGTTCTGAACTAACTGAAATTGGGTAACAGTTGTTGCGCAATACATTTCCGAACACCATATACTTGAGCGACTTCTCATAGTATTCCTGAGTAACGTCGAGAGTAACATACTTGGTAGCACCCAGTTTGTAGGCATTCTCTTCGTTTGTCTTCAACTGTTCTGCTGAAAAACCACCTGTGTTAGCACAAGCAGCATATACTTCATAACCTTTTTCCTTTGCAAGATACATCACTGTGTAAGATGTATCCAAACCGCCACTGAAGGCAACTACAACTTTTTTCTTTTCCATCTTTATATATCAATTTTCAACTTTCAATTTTCAACTTTCAACTTTCAATTTTCAACTTTCAACCCTCTCTGTTTCATCTCGTCGATTATCTCCTCGAACACCTTCAGCGGAGTTGGTTCTGAAGGGTGTTTCTCCGGGTCGTAGAGCATACCTGTACAAATACAGAACTTACGATTCTTCATCTCCAGAATCGGATAATTCACACAACCCTGACAACCACGCCAAAAGGCATTATCATCGGTAAGTTGTCCAAAACTTACAGGTACATAACCCAATGCTGTGTTCATCTTCATCACAGCATCACCACTAGTCAGCGAGAATATCTTTGCATGAGGCCATCGGACACGTGCCAAAGTGAATGTATGGTCTTTGATTCGGGTAGCTATGTTACGACCCTGATAGTCAGGATGTACAATAAGCCCCGAAGTGGTTACATAGGATTTGTTTCCCCAAGTTTCAATATAACTAAAACCGACAAACTTCTCACCCAGTTCAGTCTGAACACTTGGATCGAGGGCAAGAACTGCCTTTCCCTCCTTCATCTTCGTAGCCACATACTCATGAGTACGTTCTGCGATACCTGTACCACGCTTCTTGGCTGCTTCACGAATGGTATCGAGAATCAAATCTACATACTTCTCATGGCTTGCATCAGCCACAATAATCTTAATTCCGTCGCTGTATATCATTCTTTAATCAATTATGCATTATGCATTATGAATTGTGAATTATCAAAATATTGCCAAAGCTCTCAATTTAGATTCCACCACTTCAGGGTCGTACCCCTCTGCCAATGCTACGAAGATAGTGTCGTGACCAGCTACTGTACCCAATACTTCGGAGAAAGCTGAACGATCTATCTCACCTGCTATTCCAGCAGCATATCCAGCACGACATTTCACCACTGCCAACTGACCACTTATGGTTATTTGTATAACCTCCCGCTGAATAGCTTGTCCCATTCGGTTCGTGTCACTTACTCGGCGGTAATAAGGACTTTCCGGTAGCATATATATAGATTTGCCTTCCTTCGTCGTGCCCTTCACCACTTTCAGCAGTTTCAAATCACGAGAAATCGAGGACTGCGTCAGGGTGAATCCCTCCTTCGCAAGTACGCTTGACAATTCGTCTTGATTGCATATCTGCTGGCTTCCGATTATAGCTCTGATTCGGGTTAGTCGTTGCTGTCTTACGTTCATCTCTGCATAAATATGTATAAAACGGGGCAAAGTTAGGCATAATTAGTGAAATGCAGAAAGTTTAAAGTTGAAAGTTTGAAGTTATCAGCGAAAAAACTTTATATAAATATAAAACTACCATACAAATTTCCACAATTTGTATTTAATTTCTACTTTTGCATGGAAATGAGATATGCAGTAAAAGAAGATATTCAACACATCAGCAACGAAGAACTCTCCAAAGCTCTGTCGTTACTGCCCGAATGGCGACGCGAAAAGGCACTCCGCTTTAAGTTCACACTCGGTCAAGTTGAGTGTGCATTCAGTTATCTCATGCTCTGCGATTTGCTCAGAGAGGAATATGGCATAAACTCGCAACCTCATTTCCTAATTGGCGAACATGGAAAACCAATTTTGCAGGAACATCCCGAAATCCATTTCAATATCAGTCACTGCAAAAATGCTATAGCTGTTGCCGTAAGCACAGAACCTATTGGCATTGATGTAGAATGTATCGGGCGCGGAAATGAGAGTCTGATGAATTATGTGCTCAATGAAGAGGAAATACGACAAGTAAAAATTTCTGACGACCCACCCGTCGCCTTCACCCAGTTGTGGACCAAGAAAGAAGCTGTTTTCAAACTACGCGGCACGGGCATTTGCAACGACATAAAGAACTTGCTGCTTTATTCGGATAATGTTGAAATAAGCACCATAGCTTACAAAGAAAAAGGCTATGCAATCAGCATAGCCATTGAGAAGTAGAGAAATACCCAAGGGGTATCATTCTATCGGGAATGAAGCCCGTATTATCAATTCTATTAGTAAGCTTCATCTACAAATAGCTCCTCTTTATCCAGTTTTTTACTGTCAATCTTTCTCCATGCATAAAATATGTATGCCAACACAAAAGGAATGAGTAAACTGACGATGGCCATCGTGCGCAATGTGAATTCACTAGAACATGAGTTTACGATGGTCAAAGACGATTGAAGATCAGCTGTAGAAGGATAATATACAGTATTGTTCCACCCCACACTCACGAGCAGCGCCAACACCGTCAGAACGACTCCAACACCCACCAGCCAAATTCCTTGGCGATAGGTTACAGAGAATATCGAGCGACCTATGCCGAAGAGCACCATGAACACCCCTACGAGAAGCAACACAAGCAGATATGGCATATCAATGAAATTCCACAAATATTTCATTGGACTCATATATACCATACCCGTCTCAGGGTCATATGCATAACCGTCCTTCAGCAGAGTGCGAAAAAGAAAGACAAGAAAAAAAATGAGGAATATCACAGTATTACCTATGAGAAGACGGCGCGAACGTCCGCTCACTTCTTCGTCATTCAAATTATTGATTAGATATAGCGCACCCAGTATGCGAGCCAGGAACAATACTGCAAATCCAAATACGAGAGTCCATGGGTCTAATAATGCATCAAGTCCGTGACTACTATTTGCCCAATGACTGATTACAGGTTGAATTCCACCTGTTAAATTCTCTTTACAAACGATGAAATTGGAACCGTTAAAGAAGGTCGCCACAGCACCACCAAGCAGCAGTGGACCTACGATGCCATTCAGCACGAGAAACCACTGGAAAGTCCGTGTACCTAAGATATTTCCCAGTTTATTCTGAAACTCATAACTGACAGCCTGAAGCACGAACGAGAACAGAATAATCATCCAAAGCCAGTAAGCTCCACCAAAACTGGTGGAATAGAACAACGGGAACGAAGCAAAGAATGCACCTCCAAACGTCACCAGTGTAGTAAATGTGAACTCCCATTTCCTACCCGTAGAGTTAATGACCAATCGTCGTTCTTCTTCTGTTTTTCCTAAAGAGAACACCATCGAGTTTGCGCCCTGCACAAACATCAGAAATACCAATAACGCTCCAAGCAACGAGACGAGCAACCACCAGTAATGTTGTAAGAATATATAAGTCATGTCATTTACTATTTTTTATTAATTGATTATTTCCTCCCATAAGGGAGCTAAACAGGGCGTTTTAAGCACCTTTACTAATTTGTTTCAGCATAATATTTATTTCCACTGCTAACATCGTAGTGAAAAGAGCCAGGAATATGAAAAACGTAATCACAACACTGCCTGAGTTCACATTGCTGACTGAAGCCACCGTAGGCAGCATGTCCTGAATGGTCCATGGCTGGCGCCCGAACTCAGCCACGAGCCATCCGCATTCTGATGCCAAATATGCCAATGGTACCATCACAATGGCTGTCTTTTGCAACCATGCCGGTCTGGATATATCACGTTTGTAGCAGAAAAACAGAACAACCATGAAGAACAGTATTAGCAAGCAACCCACACCCACCATAACACGAAAAGCATAAAAGTTTATCGGAATCGGAGGCACAAGTTCGCTCTTGTCGCGTATATACCCATATCCGAAGTAAGGCATATTTACCTTTAGTTTATCCAACAAAGCATTCAACTGAGCTTTGTCTGCACCATCTTTCTTTGCCGCTCTGTAATCGGCAAGAGCCTGAATAGCCAGTTGTCCACGTTCTATCTTCTCGTCTGCAGACAATTCCCGTATGCCGTTAGGACGGGTATATCCATTAAGTATGTCATTAACTCCCGGCACATATCCTCCGAGAGAATTTGTAGCGAGTATCGAAAGCCCATACGGAACAGCAATCTTTAGTGGAGCCTCCTCCCCTTTCTCGTAATCAGGCTGAGTAAATGGATTGAGCAGCGAGATGACAGTCAAACTTTGACTCTCTCCTCCGTTGTAAAGTGCTTCCATTGCAGCCAGTTTCATGGGTTGAACCTCAGCCACGCGCTGAGCAGAATGATGTCCTGTTGCAGCAGCACCTATACTGGCAATCAGTCCCACGATAGCACCAATCTTCACGCTTGCCAACGCCATCTTCTCCTCTCTCTTCTTTAGGAGATACCAGCAACTAACAGCCACCGTGAACACACCACCTATAATCCAAGCCGAAATAACCGTATGGCAAAACTTATCAATGGCAAAGGGCGAAAGAGCCACATCAGCGAAAGACACCATCTCATTGCGCATCGTATCAGGATTGAACTCACACCCCACAGGGTACTGCATCCAGGCGTTTGCCACAAGAATCCACCACGCTGACAACGTAGCACCCAGTCCAGTTAGCCATGTCGCAGCCAAATGGAATCCAGGCGATACTTTCTTCCATCCGAAGAACATCACAGCCACGAATGTTGACTCCATGAAAAATGCCACAATACCTTCGATGGCAAGTGGAGCGCCGAATATGTCACCAACAAACCATGAATAGTTCGACCAGTTGGTACCAAACTCAAACTCGAGAATGATACCAGTAGCCACCCCCATAGCGAAATTCACACCAAACAGACGTTGCCAGAACATCGCAGTCCGTTTCCAGAAATCATCCTTCGTCAGGTAATACTTCGTTTCCATGACAGCCATCACCACTGCCAATCCCAATGTCAATGGAACGAATAGCCAATGGTAAATTGCAGTCAGCGCGAACTGAGCCCGCGACCACTCAATAGTGCCCAAATCAATTGCAGAAAGGAAATTCATCATAATTTATTTTTAAGGTTAATGGTTAAATATAGCTTACAGTAAAATCAAATATTAAAGAGTCTATGATCAATACCTCTTTTTATCATCTCCCCTGCCACATATTCATCCTCCTCGCCTGCTGTTGAATTTTCTTTAATATGATTAGGAAAGAAGAAAACCTTCAACACCACGAAAATCACGAACAACTTCACCAGGATAATAATCCACAACGTCCTTCCCAGAGTCATATTCCTAAACCCGTCATAGTATAGACGGAATACATTCGTCAGAAATCCTTTTCCCATCTTTCATAGTATTTGAAGCAAAGATAACTATTAAATCTGAAAATAAAGAAAAAAAGAGACTTTTTTTAACTTCTTTACTAAAGGGGAAAAATAATCAATTTTGATTTTTTCAAAAAAAAATAGATAAATCGCTTGCGATATAAATTGTTCTTCTTACCTTTGCGTCGCAAACGATATAAATAGCAATTCATATCATTATTAATATATTAAAAGAAAAACTATGGCAAAGATTTATGATTTCAAAGCTCTTTCGAGCAAAGGTAAGGAGATAGATTTCTCTCAGTTTCAGGGTAAGGTTATGCTGATTGTCAATACAGCTAGCAAGTGCGGATTTACTCCTCAGTTTGCAGGACTTGAAGAGATGAACCAGAAGTACAAGGATAAGGGTCTGGTGATTATCGGTTTCCCATGCAACCAGTTCAAAGAACAGGATCCAGGTTCTGACACTCAGATTGAGGAGTTCTGCCAACTGAACTATGGTGTTACCTTCCAAATTATGAAAAAGATTGACGTAAACGGCGCTGATGCAAACCCAATCTTCGAATACTTGAAAACTCAGGCTCCAACAGAAGAGTATAAGGGTTTGAAGGCAAAAGCTGCAAAGACTCTCTTCAAAGCTATCAGCAACAGTGTAGAAAAGGATAGCGACATAAAGTGGAACTTCACCAAATTCCTTATTTCAAAGGATGGGGAAACCATTAACCGTTATGCTCCAACTACAGAACCAAAGGACTTCGAAAAGGATGTAGAGGCAATGCTCGGGTGATTGATAGTTTATAGTTGATAATTGATAGTTATGCACGCGGAATTACACCTTGACAATCAGATTTGTTTCCGACTTTACACGGCTGCACGTCTTATCACTCAGGCATACACCCCTATGTTAACGGAATTGGGAATCACCTACCCACAGTATCTCGTTTTGATGGTACTGTGGGAAGAGGATTCCCAACCTGTCAATGATATAGCACATCGATTGTTGCTCGAAACAAACACAGTCACTCCTCTACTCCAGCGCATGGAGAAACAGGGAATCGTGATTCGTAAGAAAGGGAAGGAAGACAAACGTCAACAGATAATTAGTCTGACGGAGAAAGGAAAGGCGATGGAAAATCAAGCCTATTCCCTAATCCCCTCTGGCATGGGCAAGTGTCTTGCTTCTTGTCCTCTCAATATTGAGGATTACACTCTCCTTGCTAGACAACTCGACACACTTATTAATTCGTTAAAACACTAAATCTGTTATTCCTTCACATACTGCATGATGACGTCTGCCAACTCACTCTCCGACATGCCATCGGCACGAAGGACGAGGTCGTAGTTGCGAGCGTCATAGCGGGATGAACCAGTATATTTCTTCACATAATTCTCTCGCATCTTATCCACTTTCTCGATAATCTTGCGAGCCTCATTAGCAGACACACCCTGTTTGTGTACAACCCGATCTATGCGGTAGTCCATAGAAGCCTGAATGAGAACAGCAAGGTGGTTTGGGTGCTCTCGCAACACGAAGAAGCCACAGCGTCCAGCTATAATACATGACTCATCTTCAGCTATACCACGCAACATCTTCATCTCCGTCAGGAACATATCGTCTGTAGTCTCACGGTTATAGACAGACTCATTCCATTCTCCACTCAGATCACGACTCAAACCTGCACCTATGCCGACAGCAAATTTAAAGTCGCTCCACCACGAACGTCCACGTCCTTTCAGGTTTTCTATTTCCTCCTTACTCAGATTATACTTATCGGTCAGAGTCTCAATGATAATTTTATTGTAGAAAGGCACGCCCAATCTTTCAGCCAACTTATGACCTACAGTGCTACCTCCACTACCAAGTTCACGATTAATCGTGATAACAAATTTTTCATTCTTATTCATATATAGTCTATTTTAGAGATTAGTATTATTTTATAATTAATGTACCTGCATAAAAGAAAGCAACTTTGACTGTTCGAGCATCATATCTGCAAGGGCATTATTGGAATCGTCCACACCATTGATAATGTCATAGAAAGTTTTGAGTTCCTTGTGTCCTCCACCATTCTTGAGAATATAAACCAAAGAAAGGTATTGCAATGCTGTGGTAGATGAAATAATGTCCAAGTCGGTAATAGCCAGTTGCGTCAAAGCAAACTGATAAGCATCATCGCTATAATCATCAATCATTTGTTGTACTTCACCTATCGTTTCCATTCCCAATGCCTCAAACACCATAAGATACGACATCATTGACACAGGATAAATTTCTGCCTGGTTTACAGCCGCAATGCGACCATTCAGGCGGTCGAAAGGATGCGAATCCAAATAAGTGCGGAAATTCTCTGCCGACAAAAGTACATTATCGAGTTTTCCGTCCTTAACTAACGACTGCACCATACGACGGTGATGATTGATGACAGTACGCAAACGGCTAAACTCATCATCAACCAACTCGAGCATACCTGCCAGACGGCTGAACTGTCTTCTTATCTCTGGCGGAATCTTCACATCGCTCTTGTAGCCAGTATCATGTTCTATAGTTGACCAGACATGTTGCAAAGCTGTTCGCATCTGGAGTTCGAAACGTGGTCCGCCAGATTTCAGTCTGCATATATAATGGAGCGAATTATAACCGAAGGCATCCAACTGGTGCTTTCGTTTATCAACACTTTCCTTCCAGTCTATATCGAACACCTTCTTTGCCAGAGCTGCAACCTTATCCACCTCATCTGTATAGAAAGTAATGACACGCAAACCAACAAGGTCGGTAATATCATCTATAGATTTGTATTTACCACCTTTTAATTCCAGCTTACCGGCAAGCGAATGTTCAGTCTTCACTCGGCACTCGATAGCCGTAACGTAGATACCTGCCTCATTCAAAGCTTGCGTAAGTAAGTCTTTGGCATCCTTAGACAGTTTCTCTAATGTTGGCAACAATTCGTGATATTGTTGCATCAGCATTTCACTATGAGGGTCTAGTTGTACTTCCATTACTAAAAAATTTATTTCCGATTTTCGAAGACTAGATTAATCAGTTTCTCAAACTCCTTATATGCAAAAGTGTCGCTAAGTTCACTTAGCGCTTGTAACAATTCTCTATAATGCCACTCGTGTTCTGCACGGTCGTGAACGTGAAAAAGATTCCACAAATTATCTCCCTGTACTGCATAGTCACGAGCTATAGCACGCATATTCGACAATTTATCACCAAGAGCCACAATCTTTGCATCGTGCGAAGCATTTGCAATTAAATCAATAGCTGCTTGTTTACGATCATGCCACGAACACTCCTTTTCATTCTTCAGAGGACAAGTATCAGCAGCTACCAATGCAGCAACACGTTCCCCGAATTCAGCACTTATCTGTTCCATTGTCACTTCTGTATCCTCTACAGTATCGTGGAGAACAGCTGCAGCCAACAATTCCTGATCAGAACTCATCGTAGCGACAATAGCCATTGCCTCCAAGGGGTGAATGATATAAGGAAAGCCCTTACCCCGCCGCTCTGTTCCCGCATGAACTCGAACAGCAAATACAATAGCCCGATCCAAGAAATCTGTTTTTAAAGGTCTATTTGCCATAACATCTGCTACAATATTTTTTGCAAAAATAGGAAAGAATTTCTGAATTACAATATTACATGGCAGAAAATGCTCGAATAAATTTGGTTATTCTCTCGGTTAGTCGTACCTTCGCACCGTAAAAATGCGCTTGTGGCGAAATTGGTAGACGCGCTAGACTTAGGATCTAGTACTTCACGGTGTGCAGGTTCGAGTCCTGTCAGGCGCACAAAAAAATGTAAGGTGTTTATAAGGAAGGTAAAAAGATTCAATGTCTTTGGCCTTCCTTTTTTATAATGCTATGAAGAAAATCATGTTTTTTGCTGCTGCAATAATAATAGCAGCATGTGCATCTAACAAGAAAACGGCAGAAGCCGAAGAATCGGATGATTCAGAAGAACTTGTTATTCCGGAATGTATCATTTCATCAGTTCCCGATTCATTGGGATATGATCCATTTTATGTAAAGTACACAAGTGTAAATGGTTTACCATTAGTATCTTCGTGGCGAGTGCCAGATTCTGCTTTCGTAGCTGCCCATCGCACTTTGTATGCCATGACGAGTATGCTCGACAAGAGAATTCTGCAGAAGATGATAGAATCAAATGCTCGTGTAGCCATCATGGCACGCTACGAAGGAACAACCGACCTGCCTGAGCACCATTATCTGGTTAACGACACATCACTCAATTGGGATTTGCGTGCTCGCGGATTAGGTGGCACTATCGAAGAACCACTCACCAGTTGTGCTGAAGAGAATGTATTGGCTTACCAAATAGATAAATACCATGCTGAAGATATTCTGATTCATGAGTTTGCTCATGCCATCCATTGCATCGGAATCATTCAGGTTGACACAGCATTCAACAGTTATTTGCAGAATATTTACACACAAGCAAAAGATGCAGGCATCCTTGATGGTACATATCGCATCACAGACAAAGAGGAATATTTTGCTGAGGGCGTGCAGGACTGGTTCAACGTAAATGCAGAAATGCCTAAACCTGACGGAAAGCATAACTGGTGCAATACCCGCGAAGACCTCCGCAAATACGACCCAGAACTATATCACCTTCTTGAGAGGTATTTTCCAAAAACCAACATGCATATTAGCAAACACCCGATTGTAAATAATTACCATAAGTAAAGACCCTCCTAAATCCTCCCTGTTTAGGGAGGACTTGAGGTTACAGAACACTAACCGCTAACCAATCCTTACTTCGCTAATAATTTCATAAGGAAACCACCACCTGATGCCATATGTATAGGAAGGGTGGTTTCTTTGTTTATGGTTATAGTCTTTACCTGATAATCCTCGGCATTGTGATTGGCATTGATACCGTCGCAGAAGAGTGTACATTGATAAGTCTTTCCTGCAGGAAGGAAGTCAAAGGAGAGCGTGAGGTCGCGTTCGTCCCAATTTGTCTGTCCTCCCAAATACCAGTTACCACCCACCGAGCGGGCTGTGACTATGTACTTACCCATCTCACCCTGAGGAATGATAGTGCAGTCAAACACATCAGGAATACTCGTAATCATATCCACGCAAGGTTGTTCTCGTTCGTAGTTTGTAGGAGCATCACTAAGCATGGTGAATGGTGAATCGTGAACCACATAACAAGCCAGCTGGTGACAGCGAGTTCCCATAGACACCGGATTTTCATAACACTCCACCCAGTTTTTCTTCGTACCGTTTCGCATAGCCCCCGGAGTGAAGTCAACTTGTCCTGCCATCATACGGATAAATGGGAAAGTTACATCGTAAAGCGGCATATCTGTAGTTTTCTTTGCCCATCGGCACTCTTCCATTCCGAACACGCCCTCATAATTCATAATATTAGGATAGGTGCGACTCATACCTGTAGGAGCAAAATAACCGTGATAATCAAGCATCATGTGGTACTTAGCACATGTCTGTGCAAGTCGTTCTGCCATTTCAACGGCAGTTTGGTCGTTTCTGTCGAGAAAATCTACTTTGAATCCTTTTATTCCCATAGCAGAATATTTCTCACAAGCCTCCTTGAGATGTTCGTCAAGCACATTGAACACAGTCCACAACACGATATCCACATTCTTGGTCTTACCGTATCGAATGAGTTCTGCGAGATTTATGTCTGCAATAGGATTCATGATATCGCCCTTTGCCGACTCATACCAACCCTCGTCAAGCACGATATAAGGGATATGATTTTTCGATGCAAAATCAATGTAGTATTTATAAGTCTGAGTATTTATTCCCGCGATGAAATCGACTCCCTTCAGGTTCCAGTCGTTCCACCAGTCCCACGCGACCTTTCCCGGGCGCAGCCACGAAATATCACCAATCTGATTCGGTGTAGCAAGAGCATATACAAGGTTGTTCACGGGCATATCTGTATCCTTCTCAGTAACAGCAAACACACGCCAAGGGTATGTGCGCTGACCCTGCGATTTGGCAATAAAAGACTCTGTTTCCACCACATGCGACATACCGCGCCACTTGTAATAGTCCATCTTCTTAGGATAAGGAGCAAAGGCAGCGGAGAGTTTTCCGTTTTCAGCCTTTACAAACATACCTGGATAACTCCTCAAATCACTTTCCAGAATAGTCACCTTCATCCCACCCACAGCAATCGTTGCAGGCAGGAAAGCATATTTATCCTTCGCCTTGGAAAGTACGGTTTCATCGTAGGTATTCTGGAATGCCATAGCGAATGGTTCTTTATCATTGGTCGAATAACTGAGCCAAACCCTTGCATCAGCATCGAACTGATACTTGGCAGTTTCGTTTTGCACGATGACTTCACCCTTTTTTGTAGTATAAAAACGATATGCAACACCTTCGTCATAAGCTCGCACCTGCATACCGAATCCATCGTTCAGACGGAGGTCGAGTTGTTTGCCTTCCATATAAAATTCTTTCTGACGATAAAATGGAGCAACAATTTTCTCGTTAATTGCTGTAGTTTTTGCCTTCAGAATTTTGTTGTTATTGTTAATACCTATGACTGACGGTTGCATCAGAATGATACTCTCTCTCTTAAACGACAACTGGATTCCGTTGTCATCGTTTACTACTACTGTCAGTTTTCCGTTTGGCGAACTAACCTCATACTGTTTTGCACAAATGCCTGTAGCAAGCATCAAAAGTAATGTGGAGAATACTATTTTCTGTTTCATGGCTTGATAAATGTTTAAATTATGCTGCAAAGATAAGTTTTTTCGCAAATTGCTATACCATCATATTATAATAATGTGTAATTTTGGCACAAAATTAACTACTTTATTAACCTTAAAGCATTATGAAAAAATTATTACTCATGTTTTTTGTGCTTTTAGCACACATGAATGCTTTTGCAGAGAAAAGTGTGTACATTCCCTACGAGTGGTTGCACCCATGGAATCCAGACACTTTGTTGTATGCAGAAAGCGACCCCGAGAACAAGTACACTTGGTCTAAGTCGAGAAGTATGGAGACCGACAACTTCATCATCTTCTGGGATAAGGGATGGGGCAGCACTCGTCCGGACCAACTGCCAGCAAGCAATTTCTACTATTTCGATCTCGACTACATGAAGGAACGCCTCGAGACTTTCTTCAAGCACGAAACAGAAGTACTCGGATTCGGTTCGTCGCCTACTTCTAATGTAAACAAATACAAGATTATCGTGTGTCTGAATCACACAGAAACATGGACTTGCTATGGTAGTGGTTACGACTATCAGGTGCCAGCTCTTTGGATCAACCCATCTACAAGTAAACCTGTCGGTTCTGCTGTAGCTCACGAAGTAGGTCACTCACTCCACTATATGTGTTACTCCGACGCATCAAAACAGGGTACAGACCCGACTGTGCACACAGGATTCCATGACCCCATCGGTTCCGGAGCTGCCATCTGGGAGACAACTGCCAACTGGCAGGCTCTCTACACCTACCCTAACGAGGTCTTCACTGAAAGTGGAACAGGTTATCATTTTGGAAACACTCACAACTACGCCTTCACCCACGAATTCCACCGTTATCAGGCATATATGTTTCTTCACTATCTGGTTGATCTCTACGATGACATTCAGACAGTTTACAAAGTATGGAGTTATCCTGAGACTACAGCTAAGGACTTTAACCAGGTACTCATGGACCTGAAAGGTCTTTCTGTTGCAGACCTCTATCGTCTCCATTTCAACTTCGCAATGCACGCAGTTACCTACGACATCAAGGCTTGCAAACCATACTTGACAAATCAGTTTATCGGAAACTTCCGTTATGCAGCTTGCGAGATCGGTGATTCCACCTATCAGGTAGCTTACTCAAGTTGCCCACAGGGTACAGGTTTCAACGTGATTCCACTCCAGCTGAAACCAGCCGGTACCCAGATTTCCACTAAGTTCACAGCCATCAGTCCACTCTCCAACCTGGTAGAAAGCGACCCAATTGAATACCACGACGGCGACTCCTTCGTTAGTTTGAAAAACAAGACTAAGTACAACGGTCAGAATTCTTCATATCGCGGATTCCGTCTCGGTTATGTGGTGTTGAAAGAGGATGGCACTCGTGAGTACTTCACCGAAGATCAGGTATATTGCACAGGTGCCGGAAAGAAAACTGTCGATTACGGTTTCACAGTTCCTGAAGGCGCAAAACGCATGTGGCTCGTAGTAGCTCCGGCACTTTCAAACTACATTCAGCACGAATGGGACGACAACGTAAAGAACGATGACCAGTGGCCTTACTACTTCAAGCTCTCAGGCACAGACATCGGTCAAAGTGCAATTATATACAACCCTATCATCATCGACGGACGTCCTGTAAGCAACATTGAAATTGAATATAATGTGTCATTCCCTGCTCGCAATAGCTATGAGGGAACTGCATTCTATGTATCAGGCAAAGCTTTGGCTGCATTTGGCACAGCATTCCAGATGGCAGAACCTGCAAACGATTTATATTCAAGCATTACTGCATGGTCAAGCAGTGCTCCAGAAGAAGGAAAAAGCAAATTCTATGCATGCAATCCGAATAACGGATATATAACAAATGCCGGAAGTACAGCAACCGGATATGGACACTGGTTCGATAATTCCGGCATCAGATGCAACTACAGCGACACTAAAGCCACACTCTATTCTGAGTTCTTACCTAATTTAATGGCATTCAACATAGGTCAGTACCCTAACAAAATGAAAGTAGGTGACACCTACCGCATCGCACAAGCTATACGTTATAAGAAAGATGGAGTCATTGCCAAGGCAACATTCTACTTCAACATTAACATCACAGCCGATACTGAATCGTACGAACTAGCAGGCATCAAGTACACAGACCCGACTGGTATAGGGACAGTAAGTGCCGACTCAAATAGTCAGACAGCAGACGACCTTTGGTACACTACCGATGGACGTCAGCTCACAGGCAAACCAACCCAGCCAGGCATCTACATCCACAATAAGAAGAAGGTACTTATAAAATAACAATTAACGGTTAAAGAAAAAGGTTAGCGAATGCTAACCTTTTTTATTATCAATTGTCAATTATTCACTTCATTTGTGAGGGTAAGCGAGAGCACTTTTCCTTTTCCATGGAGTTCGTCGAAAAGTCCGATGAAATCGGTGTCACTCTTACTGCGAATCATAAAATTGATAGTGGTGACACCTTGTGTGTAATCATAACGGAGGAATTCATCGGAGAGGTGAATACCATATTTCTTGAAACACTCGCGAAACTCCGATGCATCAGTGACTACATAGTCAACCTTCAGGCGTACAATCTTCTGTTCGCTGCTACGAAGCAGTTTCTTCTCGAGAAATTCGAGGAAGAGGAGTACGAAGAGGATGAGAAAACAGGCAATGACGGAAATCCAATACATTCCTGCTCCGACGGAGAGTCCGATACAGGCAGAAACCCACATGCCGGCAGCAGTAGTGAGTCCTCTTACCGAACCCTTCATCTGTATGATGGCACCAGCACCGAGAAAACCGATACCAGAGATTACCTGAGCAGCTATTCGTTCCGGGTCACCATTCTTCAGTCCGAAATGCACCTGAGGAATGTATATCGACACGATCATGGCGAGGGCAGCACCCATAGTGATGAGGGCGAAAGTACGCATACCTGCTGTCTGTCCCTTATGACGGCGTTCCAATCCCACTACTGCACCAAGCATAAAACTCAATGTCAGTTTAAACAGCGAACCCACAACATTCACTTGTGGATCATTTATCTGTTCTATTACTGTTTCTATCCATTCCATAGTTACTGATTGTTTTTCAGCCATTCTCTGGCATATTCTATATATGTATCTTTCTTCTCTCCTGTATCCTTGCCCGACATAGTGAGTGGAATATCCGGTTTTATGCCGAATTCCGTATGTTGCATATTTCTGTCGTAAAAGATTACAGCACTATAGCGCACGGCCCATCCATTGGGCAGTTCACTGGTATAAGGCATACCCGATCCACCTCCTGTTTGGTCGCCCATCACAGTTACGAGAGGTGATGTCTTCATGAGTTTCACAAAGTCGTTCGTAGCACTGTAGCACTGTCTGTTTGTGAGCACCACACATTTCTTCTGCCACCTTACTCCGTCGCCTGCCGGGTTCATGTATTCTGCCTTAGGTTCTGAAAAGTCATAGTGTCCCTTACCAGTCTTATGCGAAGTATAACCCACCAGAGTTCGTTCGTTTATGAAGTGCGAAGCCAGAGTCTTGGCATCGTCCATCTCCCCTCCTCCATTACTGCGCACATCGATGATAAGTCCTGTGCAGAGAGCCATTTCGTATAGAGCCACTGACACATTTCCGTGACCTATACCGACAGAGAACGAAGGCACGCGGATATATCCTATATTATCGTCGAGAATCTTATAATCCAGTCCTGCCGCAATCTTATAGTCCGTACCGAGGTATGTAGCCTTCACGATAGAGTCGTTATAGTTGGCAGGATAATCCTCATAGTAACTCCAGTTGCGCGCATAGTCGAAAGCAGCTATCAGGTTCACGTGTCCGTCCTTCAGTTCCGAAAGCATATTAGCCATCACTTCGAAGAGCTGCTGATTGGTCATTCCCGACTTCACCTGCGCCAAATACTTTTCATGAACAGCATCCCAGTTGAGTCCCATTTCCTTTTCCTTATACTCAAAGAAACAATAATGTTCGTCAATGAGTTTCCACAGAGCCTCAAGATTACTCTCCTTTGTATCGGTTGTATCTTCACCCTTTATACAACTTACGAGACATGTGGCACACATCACTGCGAACCACATACACATTATTATATATATAGAGCGTCTCATCGTTTTCTGACAAAGTATTTCGTGAACCCAATCATGAAATCGTGGGTGTAATAGTGATTTTTAATTCCGTTAAACTTCGCCTGCATCAGTTCTGCCGAGTAACCGATTCTCAGTATATTATGTCCTACAGGGATGTCGAGGGTCAGCAGGTGGCGCATCGATGGCATATTGACGAAGTTGGCAAACACACAGTTGCGATCGTAGCTACCCAGTTCAAACATCTCGTAGTACGACTGTCCGTAGCGGGGTGAGAAAGCGAGTCCGATAAACGGGATAGAGAGGAAATAACGGGCTTTCCATGTTTTTCCAGCGGCACCTCTGAAGTTATACTGTAAACCGCCTGCGAGGTCAACCATCACGTCCAGTTTTGCCTGTGCGGGGTTGTTGCTATTCCTGTCGTTATACACACAGCCTAGGAATCCCGAAGCCTGCAGACCAGCTGTGAACTTCAAAGGTTTTTCGTCTCTAAAATTATACAGCCAGACATTGCTATAACGTATACCTCCCGAATAACTCTTCACGTTTCGTGCCGGATTCTTCGTATATGAACCCTTGACATCCATCTGAGTCAGGTACGAGATATGTCCCCCACCCCTTCTCAGTCGTCGTTCTGTCTGTCTGAGGATTCTTCCGTTTATACCTGTGTAGGAATAAGGCGAGAGATACGAATCAAGCACATTGGCGACACCCACGCCGAATAAAGTAGAATGCATACGCAGACTATCCGTTTGCGCATGCATAACCATTCCTAGTGCCACGAAGAGCAGGCAGAAGGTAATTCGTTTAAAACAATGTGAGTTGTCCGTTGATTTCATCCCTTATGTCACCGTCCGACTTACCCTCATCTGGGTTTTCCACCTCAGGCAGTTCTTCGACTGGTTCGTCTGGTTCCAAAGCCTCCGGTTCCGGTTCACGTGTTGGTTCCAGTTCTGTCACCTTCAGCAGTGGGAACACCGTCAGTCGTTTGCCCTTTGCCTTGAATCCCTTGATGGCGATAAACTCGTCGGCATCGATAATCTCCGCAGGACGAGCTCCGTTTGTCTCGTCGAAGTCTATCTGCAGTCTTGGGTAGTAAGTGTCGGTAAGCAATATGAGTTTGCTGTCCGGGTTTTCACCCAGGAAGTTTTGTTTCTTATTCGTCGCCTCCATGTAGAAGCGCTTTATATACGGCAGGTTCTGGTTTTCCGCATCCCACAGCACAGCAGTCCACACCTTCTTCGGGTTGTACTTCTCTATCTTCATCACGTTCGGCTCGTAGTGGTTGTTCACGTCGAAGTTAGTCAGATAGAACTCACCGTTAGGCAGCACAACCAAAATGCTGTCTTCGTTGTGGAATTCGCCCAACAGGACTCCGTGTTCGTCGTAGTTGATGCGTTGTATATCGCCGTCCCACCAAACCTTTCTGCCGCCCAGCGTACTACCTCCGTGGGCTTTAAGCTGAATGCGGAATATGTCGTGCTTCGTCACCAGATTACCCTTGCTCGAACGCCCCTTGATAGCCAATTCGCTGAAGTCCTTCTCAAATACCAGTTTCTTCAGTTTCTCCTGTGGTTTCAAAGTAATTCGGATGCTCTCTGCCTCTCCATTGGCATTCGACGAAAACCATGTAATCTTCGACTTCGGAGTACCCATCGTCAGGTCGTACTCCTTATCGCGCGTAAGACTCGGAATATTGAATCGCTTCATGTATGTATATCCGCTCTTACCGTCCTTGTAACAGACATTATAAATGGTTCTAACGTCGTTCTTCTTGAACACGGCAATGTGCACAACTTCAATTTTCCTCTTCTCCTTCTTCGACTTCTCCGTGTCACCGATGAAGAGTTTCTCAGCCACCTTCGTTATCTTATATGTGCCGTCCTTATAGAAAATGATGACATCATCAATATCGGAACAGTTGCACACGAATTCGTCCTTCTTCAGACTCGTACCGATAAATCCGTCCGCACGGTTTATGTAGAGTTTCTGGTTGGCCTCGGCAACAGTAGCAGCCTGGATTGTGTCAAAATTTCGAATCTCGGTCATTCTCGGATGCTCAGCGCCGTACTTGTCCTTTAGGTATCGGAACCAGTTGGCAGTCACCTCCACGAGGTTAGCCAAGTCCTTATTTATCTCCTCAATGTCCGCCTTCATCTTCGCAATCAAGTCGTCCGCCCTATCCTTATTGAACTTCAGTATGCGAGCCATCTTGATTTCCATCAGTCTAAGTATGTCGTCGCGAGTCACCTCCCTGACGAAAGTCTCCTTGAACGGTTCCAGTCGCTTATCCACATAATCTACAGCATGATCCATATCAGGAGCATTCTCAAATTCCTTACCCTTATAGATGCGTTCCTCGATGAAAATCTTCTCCAGACTTGCAAAGTGGAGTTGTTCCAGAATCTCATCGCGTCGGATCTCCAGTTCTCGTTTTATGAGAAACTTAGTATAGTCAACCGACTTACGTAGCACATCACTCACCGTGAGAAACTTAGGCATTCTCTCGTCGATAACACAGCAGTTAGGCGAAATAGACACCTCGCAGTCAGTGAACGCATAGAGCGCATCAATCTGTTTGTCGCTGCTCACTCCCGGCACAAGATGCACCACAATCTCCACCTGTGAAGCCGTATTATCCTCTATCTTCCTTGCCTTTATCTTACCCTTCTCCACCGCCTTCGTGATGGTTTCGATGAGCGACTCGGCAGTCTTCCCGTATGGAATCTCGCGGATTACGAGAGTCTTATTATCCAGTTTTTCTATCTTCGCACGAATCTTCACCACCCCGCCTCGCTGTCCGTCGTTATACTTAGCCACATCAATCGAACCTCCAGTCAGGAAGTCCGGATACAGTCTGAACTCCTCTCCGTATAGGTAGCTAACGGCAGCATCACAAATTTCATTGAAATTATGAGGCAGGATCTTGCTCGACAATCCCACAGCGATACCTTCCACGCCCTGAGCAATAAGCAAAGGGAACTTCACAGGCAGCGCGATAGGTTCCTTATTACGTCCGTCGTACGACAACTTCCACTCCGTAGTCTTTGGGTTAAACACTACATCGAGGGCAAACTTCGACAGTCTTGCCTCAATGTATCGTGCAGCGGCAGCATCGTCACCTGTGAGGATATTACCCCAGTTACCCTGGCAGTCGATGAGCAACTCCTTCTGCCCCATCTGCACCAGAGCATCCTTGATGCTGGCATCACCATGCGGGTGAAACTGCATAGTGTGTCCCACGATATTTGCCACCTTATTATAGCGTCCGTCGTCCATTCGTTTCATGGAATGCAGGATGCGTCGCTGCACGGGTTTCAGTCCGTCAACAATATGTGGCACAGCACGTTCCAGAATCACGTAACTCGCATAATCGAGAAACCAATTCTGGTACATGCCACTCAAGTGGTGAGTAATACTATCCGACATGGTCGTAGGGTCATAATCAGAAGCAGGTGGCAGCTTACCGCCGTTCTCCACCGGCTCCACATCCTCTTCCATACCATCCAAATCTGTCAATTCGTCGTTTTCGTCCTTCATAGCAAATTTTTCTTGGGTGCGAAGTTACACATTTTTTTAAAAAATTCAAAATAATGAGAATTATTCATTTACTTCCACTGCAAGTTGACAATTCCACTCTCAAACAAACATTACTCATAGTTTTTCACTTGTCTGGCGAAGTTTTCCAAGATACTTGACTCTTCTTTTGTCCGTTAGAACTACATTTAAAGTGCATTTGTTGTGCGTTTTAACAAACAACAAACTAACAACAGAGAAGATAAAAGCGAAGAAAAAAATAAAAAAGGAGGTTTTTCAAGATTTAGGTTGAAAAACACATAAAAGAATGTTGGTGATATGCAAAGTTTGCCGTACTTTTACGCGCAAATTTATCAATTATCAAAAACCCTAATAAATACCTATGAAAACAAAACAAAATGAACAAGTATGTGTGGAGAAGCACAACTTATGGACTCTATTCGAGAGGTTTGTTCTGATTTTTTTATTTTTACCAGTTTTAACGGTTTTGATACCAATGCAGGCATGGGCTGCTGACGATCCGAATGATGACACCGTTATCCTTGACGGAGTGAGTTATCATGTGTTGCGCAATAACGACGACTGGGAACGCTTCAGTGCGCTGGTGGATAAATCTGCCGGTGACGAGGATGTGAATGCCATCATGGAGGCCGACCTCTCGGTTACCAGCTGGGTTGGCAAGAATCCAGATTGGGCTTTCCGTGGTATCTTCAATGGTAATGGTCATACGCTGAATGTAGAAATCAATAATCCCTACAATGATTTATACATGGCGCCCTTCGCCTTTACATCTAACGCCACTATCCGCGACCTGCACGTCACTGGTAACGTATCAGGCGGAAAGCACTCGTCCGGACTGGTGGGATTCGTTGGAACAACCGAGAAAAGCTGTAGCCTCACCGTCGAGAGGGTGTGGGTTTCCACTACCGTAACAGCCAATGACAACAGCGAATATACAGGTGAGTTCGTAGGTGGTTTCGTGGGACACGCACGTAAGAACTCGATTGTGTTGACCGACTGTCGGTTTGACGGTAAGCTCATCAGTACCTGTCAGAGTACAGACGATGACAAAGAGCGTGTAGCCGGTGCCTTCGTCGGATGGGGTGAAGAAGGGGTCTCATACGATATTCGCCGCGTCTATGAAAATGGATCCTCGGAGAATATTAACCATTTCAGCATATGTTATTGGGTTGATGATGATCACGATCGCCATAATTGGGGAGGTGGTGACCATCCTTGCGTTTATACCGCACATAACTGGGATGAGTGTCCCGAAGACCACAGAAATATCACTGATCAGCAAGATCTGGTGAACAAGATGAGTGGGAGCAAGCCCGATTCATGGGTGCTCGTTGACGGTAAGGCGCTGCCTAATATCAAGCACTATTCACTTGATGCCACTTTCGATGCTTACGATATTGTTCCCGCAACAGATAAGGGAGTGGCAGGTATGCTGACTATTCCTTTCTCGTGCGATCAGGTAGTAAAGTGGGTTGATGCATGGTACACTGACGAGAACGGACAGAGGAAGAGTCTGGAGCGAGTGACTCTGGCTCCAAACAGTTATATGGGTTTCCTGAATGTACCTGCTACAGAACCGCACAAGGATTTGCAGATGACGGTAAGACTGCTGCTCGACAGTATCAGTTATACTTACGACCCGAAGAGTGATGCTGTGATGCATAATCCACGCAATCTGAAGTATGAGGTCCTGAACTATTCGAAGGAGAGTCTGACAGATGCCGGTGCTATTCAGTTGCAGTGGGAAACGAAAAATCCGAAGTATAACGATGTGGTGGATGGTGACCAGTTTATAGTGCTACGTTCGTTGACAGGCAAGGCAGAGGATATGGTTGCAATCGGAACTGTTACACTCGACGAGGAAGATTCTGTTTATGTGTATAAGGATTCGCTGCTCATCAGTGCTTTGACGAAGGATCTGATAGTCAAGGAGACGGGCATTGCAAATCTGAAATATTGGGTAGTACGTGCTTCTGCTCAGCAGTTGTGGGGTATGGATGGTAATAAGAACCCGACTATAGTCACTGCAGAACCGAAGTCGGCTGCAATGGCTTTGCTGGAACCAACTGACGCGAAGGCTGCATGGAGCGACGAGACAGAACACAAGGCGAAGGTGACTTGGGGTTTCAAGTCGAGCGACGAGGCACACTATTATGTGTGGGATAACCGTGCCCAGGTGCGTCTGGAGATAAAGAGCTATAATCGGGACGGAGGTTTGGCAGACAGTACGGTGACTGTGCTGACAACAGCACAGCTGCAGGCAGGAGAATATGAAACCACGCTGAACCGTTCGTGTGTGAACTATCAGATGCAGTTGTATCTGGATGCGAAGACAGCTGTGGCATGGAGTGCTGCAGGCGATTCGCTCACTACCATCGCTGTAGCTGTTCCGGAGGATAAGTTCTACCACGAGAATCTGGGACACATAGATAAGGAGTCGCTCGCTGTAAGGCAGTTGCAGAGCAGTGTGTTGCTGACTTGGGCAAATATGACTGACGACCCTGTGGACTATTACGAGGTATGGCGCAAGGAAGCAAACGAAGCTGAGTTTACACAAATTGCAACCCAGTTGTTCGAGATGCAATTTGAAGATAATAAGGTCAGTCCTGTGCACAAGTATCAGTATATAGTAAAAGGAGTGAACGACTGCGAAGGACAGAAGTCTGAGAAAACAAATCCTGTGGAGGGCAGTTGTGTAGGCACGGGTACTGTAGAGGGTTATCTGAAGTTTTCAGACGGAACCGGTATTCCTGGGGTAACCATCAACATAACAGGCGGAGACGGACAGCCAAGGAGCACCAAGACGGACGAGAGCGGTTTCTTCCACATGACAGACCTGCCGTATGTGAACGGAACGGAGACTACTTACGAGGCTGCTCCGAACCTGAAGGGATTTGCTGATGTAAAACCTATCACCTTCAGCACTACTCCAGGCGGCAATCTGGTGAAGGGTGTGGAGTTCGAGGTGAAGGAGAGTGTCAGGTTCTCAGGATATGTGCTGTATAACGGCACCAGCATTCCTGTGCAGGGTGTTTCGTTCCTGGTTGACGGATATGAGGTACATAATGCCTCGGGCAAGGTGGTGACAGACTACGAAGGAAAGTATTCGTTCCACATGCTGAAGAATGAAAACCACACCATTCAGGCTGTGAAAAAGGGACACGTATTCTACCAGGACGGTTACTACCACGAAGGTGACGACACAAGTACCAACAGTTACAAATTCGAAATTGACAAACCGGGCATTTATTTCTACGACGACACGAGGGTGAAGTTGATAGGACGTGTTGCCGGAGGTAAGGATCAGGCAGCCATTCCGCTGGGCAACTCACTCTCACGTAATAACCTGGGCGACGACCTGCAAATCGTCATGGCTCTGGAGGGCGACAAGGCTTCGAGACTGGTTTGGGACATACAGGACGCAACGAAGAAAGAACGCGATGAGGTGTTCATGCACAAGGCTCACGATAAGAAATATGACTATCAGACGAAGGTGCATACGACGATAAACCGCATGGTCATCACTCCTGATGTGCACACAGGAGAATATGAGGTGATGCTGCCACCGGTGAAGTGGAAGATACAGCAGATTTCAGCCAAGGGATATGCAACTCTGTTCCAGAGCGGACAGGTGGGCGACGTGATAGACCTGAGCGATTCGCTGACACTGCACTCAGACACCATCGAGGGTTCATGGATGAATGCAGAGGATAAAGAGGTGAAGATTGTGGATGTGGAGTATAATGCTCAGTACAACCGCATTTACCACTCGCCTGTAGTCATCGGCTACAAACAGATTGGGTTCGATGAATTCGACTATTTCGGAGAAAGATACTATAACTTCAAGAATGTAGTGGGCAACAAACAGAAACTGACTGTAGCCTACGGAGTGAGAAAGCAGAACTGGCCTGTAGGCAAGAAAGATTCTCTGGAAACGAAATATACTTTCGGTTATCCCGTATTCAATATAGACAGGAAGTACCCGGTGAAGATTTCCGCAACAGAACGCTATTACTACAATAACAATACGAAGAGCGACACGATAGACATAATCCGTCTGCAAGGTGGCGAGGTGACCATCCATAACGGTATGGTCAGTTCGACACACAGAGATGTTGTAGAACTGGACAGTGTGGGTGAAGCAATCTATAATCTGGAGGCAAAGCAAGTACCTTATCTGCTAACTGGTCCGGACGCGTTGAGCACAGTAAGTATGACCCTCGAGATGGACGGCACACACTACGAAGCAGTTCCGCTGAAGGCTTATACATTCAACATACAACAACTGAAGGGTGCGAAGGATATACTCTCCTACTCTACTCCACAACTGGTTGACATCCTGCGCGACCCGCCAGGCGGTCTCTCAAATGCCACACTGAGCAAGGGATCTACAATGAAATACGCCTACCAGATGGATATGAACTGGGCTGTCGGAACAGGAATTAGTTTGTCGGAAGGTACAGGTATAACCAGTTTCGTAGGTGTCGTAGCAGCTCCGATGGGTGCCGGTGGCGTAGGAGGTTTCAATAACTCAGCCAGCAGCAAATTCGATATATCACTCGATCTGATTTGGTCAGGTTCAGGACAACGGGCATTCTCATACACCATGACTGCCAACCAAGACATATCTACAAGTAAAGAGATAACGATGGTAGGTGCAGCCGGCGACTTGTATATCGGTTTGGAACAGAATATAATCGTGAAACCAGCCACAGCTATCCGTGCCATTCCAGACAGTGTGTTCCGTCAGGTGGCAGGACAACTTTCCTCAGGACGAATGATTGAGATAGCTAATGGTCTGGACGATAAAGGCAATACCCTTCACTTGGTACGCGATGAGGTGGTGACTTACGGAGCTGTTGTAACAAGCGACTTCATCCACTCACAGAGATATATCATCGAACAACTCATCCCATCGTTGGCAAGACAATGCAAGGCGCTGCTGTTTACCGGTACAGAGGCAGAGGCACAGCAACAGGCTGACGCAACAGGAGAGCCAGTATATCTGTCGCTCGTACCTGCTGACGACGAGAATTTCGGTATCGAGTATAAGCCGGTTTATCCGAAGGAAGCAACTGACAAAACTGTTAACGAAGTAGCCCGATACCACGACATTATGTCCAGATGGCTGGAGATGATAGCACAGAACGAGAAAGAGAAGCTGGAAGCACGTGACCTGGTGAAGAACTTCAGCGTGGACGGTGGTACTACTATGAGCTATGGAGAGACTTTTGAAAGCAACTACTCAAAAATGACTTCGTTTGTCAGTCCTATTTCATCGATGACTTCAGAGTATTTCGAAAATGGTGCTAAAGATGCGTTCAGCAGTATGGCAAGTATCGTAGGACCTACTGTTGCAAAGTTACTTGGAAAGATTTTTTCAAGGAAAGCAAAAAACGAACATACAGGTACAGTTGAAAATGAAGATGATGGCGGCATCAACGTAGAAATAAAGACTGTAGGTGTGGCTCTCAATTTCACTCTTACTCCTGTAATAAACTTCGGCGTGGTTCCAAGTCACACAGAAGCAAAGGCGTACAGCAGGAAGGAAAGTTTCACGATAGCAATGGACAGAGTAAGCCACTTAGACTTCGATGTATATAGGGCGAAGACAGCCAGCGAGGGTCTGAAAGGTTACGATGTGCATGATGTGTTCCTGAGCAATAACTTCTTCGAACAGACAAGCAACAACGAAGACTACCTGAAACGAGAGTTGGACTTAGACGATGTAACATATGCGCATAGTTTTGTATATAGAACTCGCGGAGGTGCTACCTGTCGTCCTTACGAGGGTGAACGCAAGACATATGTTTACAACGAGGGGACTGTGCTGGACGAACGTACGAAGAAGATTGAAAACCCAGTGATGAAGATGGATAAGCAGAGTCTGAGCGGAGTTCCATACGGTGAACCGGCACGATTCAAGCTGTATATGACCAACGAGAGCGAACAACCTGAGGGTGCCTATATCTTCTACAATCTGATTCAGGCAGAAATGTCGAATCCAGACGGTGCAAAGATTATGATGGACGGTCTGCCAGTTACCGGTGCAGGACGCGTCATAGAAATCCACCCGGGACAGGTGACAGAGAAGACTTTAGAGGTGTTTGCAGGAGAGAAATTCGACTACGAAGGTCTGACGTTAAAACTGATTTCTCAGGGCGACACAACAATAGTTCAGAAAGTGGAATTCGACGTGCATTATCTGCAAACAGCCGGTGCGGTAACTATCACAACGCCTGGCGACAAGTGGATTATGAACTGTGATGCTCCACAAGAAGCTGAGAAGGGTTGGTACCTGCCTGTAATCATAAGCGGTTTTGATAAGAACCAACATAATTTCGACCATATAGAATTCCAGTATAAAGAACAGACTCGCGGAGATGATTACTGGACTAATCTGTGCGGATTCTATGCTGACTCGACCATTTACGCTGCAGCAAGTGGCACGAAGGAAATGATACCAGAGAACGGGAATATAGTAACCCGATTCTTTGGCGACGGACAGGTGATGGAAAAGTCTTACGACCTGAGGGCTGTACTATTCTGCAGAAACGGAAATAATTTCCTCACCAACAGTTCGAAGGTGCTCACCGGCGTGAAGGATACCCGCCGTCCACAGTTGTTCGGCACTCCGGAACCAAAAGACGGAATTCTGGACGATGGCGACGACGTTATATTCAATTTCTCTGAAGACATAGAATACAACTACCTGCAGGCTACTACCAACTTCGAGGTTAAGGGTGAGACCAACGAAACTACCCTGCAGACAGCTCCATCGCTTCAGTTCGGTGGTGACGGTTATGCACAGAGTGAAGCCCGTCGAAATTTCACAGACAAGGACATAACCATTGAGGTAATGATTAAGCCTGAAGAGACAAGTAAAGACATGCCTATCTTCTCACATGGTAGCGAAGGCAAGAAACTACAGTTGTGGCTGACTGACAATAAATGTCTGAAAGTTATTGTTGACGATAAGACTCTGGCAACCCAAAAGCCACTCGCCTTTACAGGCTTCCAACACGTTGCTTTCGTTTTGGATAACACCGCAAAGAAACTGAGTATCTACAGCGACAGTCTGGAGGCCACACTCGACAATGTGGTTTACTCAGGAGTCGGACCTCTTATCTTCGGTTCGACTAACGAAGCTGATACAACCAGACGCAGTTTCTTTAAGGGATGCATGATGCAAGGACGAGTATGGAACCGCGCTTTGGATATCAACCAGCTCAACACCTATGCTGAACAGATGTTGACGGGCTATGAGATAGGACTGATAGACTACTACCCAATGAATGAGGGTAAGGGTGATTATGCCACTGACCTTGCTCAGGGTGCTCACCTGAAACTCGAAAAGGCAGACTGGACACAGCCTGACGGCATGTCGCTGAGACTCGACAAGACCGAGAATAAGGACATCAAGGGCTTGCAACTGAAAGAGGAGTTCTTCCAGCGCACCGACGAACAGGATTATACTCTGATGTTGTGGTTCAAGACTGACGAAATAGGACGCGGAACTCTGCTCTGCAACGGTTCGGGTCGGAAAACTGACGTAGGAGCCATAAATAAGTTCTTTATCGGTTTCGAAGGAGACACACTGAAGTACCGTTCAAATGGTCAGGAATATGTATTAGGAAATGACTACAGCGATGACCGCTGGCATCACTACACAATGACGATGAACCGCAGCAGGCAGGTAGTTACAATCTATGTAGACGATGAAATGAAAACACAGTTCCCATGTGATTCAATAGGCGGAATGGTAGGTAAGTTCTACCTCGGAAACATGGTATGGCAGGAGGAAGGCAAAAACAACGATGTGGTGAAGCAAGATAATGCATTCACAGGTAACATTGACGGTATTGCCCTGTTTGAACAGGCTCTGCCACAGGCTCTCATCAGCAGATATACAGCAAAGTCGCTTGGTGGAGCTGAGAAGGGTCTGATTACTTATGTGGATTTCGTACATCAGAAACGACAGAAGAATGGTGATATACTCCTGGAACCATACGTTCTGAACAAAAAAATGAAATATGACCCTGACGGCAATCCGAGTGAGGAGCACGATAGTGTGTTCGTTGACCCAATCAATAATATCTTGAGCAGAGTGGACCGCAACATCGGAGCACCAATACAGCTGTACGAGGAACTGCGCAACCTGAACTTCAGTTTCGTAGGACGTAACAACCAGATTCTGGTTAGCATTGACGAACTGAACAGTAGAATCAATAAGCGCACGGTCTATGTAACTGTAAATGAGATTCCGGACATGAACGGAAACTTCATGGCGTCACCAGTGACAACAGCTGTGTTTGTAAACCGTAACCCACTCCGATGGACACAGAAGACCTACAAAGCCGTAATAAATTACGGTTCTGAGACAGACTTCAAATTCGACATAAATATAGTAAATAATAGCGGTGCTCCACACACCTATAAAGTTGAGAATATGCCGAAGTGGTTAAGTGTAAACGTCTCATCCGATGTCATCGACGCACAAAGCGAACACATTCTGACTTTCAGCATAGGAAAAGACATCAATGTAGGTACATATGACGACATTATATATTTGACAGACGAAAACGGTTTGTCAGAACCACTGATGCTGAACATCACAGTTGAAGGCCAGGTGCCTGCATGGACTGTATCGGACGACATGAAGCACTTCTCAATGAACATAGTTGCACGTGTGGTAATAGAGGAGGATATCGATACTGATTCGCGCGACATAATAAGTGTGTTTGACAATACAGGTCGCTGCATGGGTGTAGGAAACGTCAACTATAATGCAGCTAGTACGGAAAGCATGGCATATCTGACTGTGTATGACAGTACGGCTCAAACAAAACCGCTGTCGTTCCGTCTGTGGCATTACGGAACCGGTAAGACAATGGTTCTCACACCTTCTCAGCAGGTATATTTCAAGCCGGAAGGATTCGTAGGTACGACTAAAGAACCTCTCATGCTGAAAGCAACCGATCTGTTTGTACAACACATAATCCTGGAACCTGGTTGGAACTGGATTTCACTGAACGTAATCAACGAGGACTATATCAACGTGAAGAAATTCCTAAGTCACTTCAGTTGGAGCGAAGGAGATATGCTTACTAACTATAACCATAACACATCTCTGCTTTATCAAGACGGAGAATGGATATCGAACAAGGATATTGCAACATTGGACAGAATGATGGTTTCCGTAGATGAGAGTTATAGAATAAAAGTAGGCAAACCAATGGATATTGAATTGACGGGCAGTGCTGCCAAAAATGAAAAGAACCGCACTATCAGCGTAAAGCAAGGATGGAATAGCATAGGTTATACACCACTTGTGAACCTGCCTGTATCCACAGCTCTCGCAGACTACCTGAACGAGGCAGAGGACGGAGATGTAGTGAAGAGCAAGACTGAGTTTGCCATGTTCTATGAAAGTGCAACAGGTTCGTATGAATGGAAAGGTAATCTGAAGTATATGAAACCAGGTGAGGGATATATGATTTATCGCAAACGCGCAAACCAGACTTCGTTCATCTATCCGTACTTTGACGCAAATGCTACATTCTTCGAGGAACCAACCAGCACAAAGGTGAAGAGGTTCAATGCTTATAGCAACAGTATGTCGCTTGTGGCAACTGCAGAAGGCATAGAACTGCAGAAGGGTGACAAGCTGCTTGCTCTGGCAGGAACGGAAGTACGCGGTGTGACAGAAGTAGATGAACTGGATGATAACTCTCTCTTCTTCATCTCCATCGAAGGTGACACGAATGCGAAGCTGTCGTTTGCTATAGAACGCGAAGGTGAAATCATTGCTACGACAGACGATGTGATTACCTATAAGTCGAACGGCATTATGGGTTCACCTGACAAACCGACAAGTATCAGTTTCGTAAAACAAGACAACACTCAACTGCCACAGAGCGGATGGTACACAGTGCAGGGCATAAAACTGCCTGGAGCACCTACTCGCAAGGGTATCTATATCTACAACGGACGTAAAATTATGATTAATTAATTACAATATGAATATGAAAAACGTAAAGATAATTTTGTTTCTGACAATACTCGCAACGGTGTGGGGTTGTAAGAAAGATGATAATGATTCTGGTCCGGACGAGCCACAATGGACAAACTCGACATTTACCGAAGCTGCAAAACCGACGTGGAACATAGAATGGAATTCGAACGCAACCCCACCCGACTGGAAAGAGCCGGACGCAGGAAAGTATGAGTGTATTATGAATATTCTAATTGAATTGGATTCCGAGACGATAAGCCACTCCACCAGTGGTGATAGAATAGCTGTGTTCATCGGAGATGAGTGTCGCGGAGTCAGTCACCCTTACGAAGCCCAAAATGGCAAAGTTTATTTCCTAATGCACGTCAATGGCAATAGCGAAGAGGCAGATCAGCCAATGGAGCTGCGCTACTACTGTGACAGTTGGCATCACTTATCCGTTACGAAGAATATACCTCCATTTGTTCCTAACAACATTTTGGACGAAAACTGTAAGATATACCTGAATATAGGTAAAGGCAGCACTAAGTACCCTATAAGCACACTCTTATCTGCTCTTATGCCACAGAAGTTGCCCTTTAC
>OCTX012286288.1_pt1 | contig 88778 bp, 82 predicted proteins | sample 1539691 | NCBI WGS metagenome assembly OCTX01 (sample SAMN02144231, study PRJEB22623) | gut metagenome | biome: sheep rumen | host: Ovis aries | place: New Zealand
AGACGCCATATAGCGGAGCGTAAGTAACCCGGGATGAAGTCCCGGGGTATGAAATCCACAATGCCCAATCTTTGCCTGGAAGGCAATACAGAATCATGCTGTTTGCCAACCGCCATCGTCCATCGTTCATCGTTTATCGTCCAATCCCATCCATCTTTCCATTTTATTTCCTACTTTTGTGACAATATAATTATAATTAAGTCGCTATGTTGAAGAAACTACTTGTGTCGCTGCTGTCGGCATTGTTATGCATTTCTGTTGTCGCAGAGCCTGAATCCCAATTGAATGGGAACCAGAATGAGACTGATGTGAAAATAGATGAGAATGGAGACGTGTTTGTTGCTCCACTGAAGTATCATATCACTTCTGATAGTACGGCGGAGGTGATAGAGGATTATTCTTCTTATAAAAAACTTGAATCGGTCGTAATCCCTTCTGAAATACGAATTGGTGGACATGTTTATAGTGTTACGAGCATAGGGAAAGGTGCATTTTTTTTGTGTGACAGATTGACACACATAGAAATTCCATCGAGTGTGACAAGCATAGGGAAAGAATCGTTTTGCTTTTGTAGTGGTTTGACAAGCATAGAGATTCCATCGAGTGTCACAAGTATAGGGGACTATGCGTTTGAGAATTGCGATGGCTTGACACACATAGAGATTCCATCAAGCGTCACAAGCATAGGATATAGAGCTTTTTATGGATGTTTGGAATTGAGAAACATAAAGATTCCAACGAGTGTGACAAGCATAGAAGATAGAGCGTTTGAGGATTGTCGTGGCTTAACAAGTATAAAGATTCCATCTAGTGTGAGAAGTATAGGGTATGGTGCGTTTGTGGGATGTAATGGCTTGACAAACATAAAGATTTTATCCGGCTTGACAAGTATAGGGGACGGTGCGTTTGAGGATTGTCGTGGCTTGACAAGTATAAAGATTCCATCTAGTGTGACGAGCATAGGGGACTATGCGTTTCAGTATTGTCATAGCTTGACAAGTATAAAGATACCATTAAGTGTGACAAGCATAGGTAGAGGTGCGTTTAAGGATTGCAGTGGCTTGACAAATATAAAGATTCCATCGAGTGTGACAAGTATAGGGTATGGTGCGTTTGTGGGATGTAATGGCTTGACAAACATAAATGTAGCGACGGATAATCAAATTTATACATCTGAAAATGGTGTGTTGTATAATAAAGATAAGACTGAACTTATTCGTTTCCCAGGTGGTATGAGTGGCAAATTTGTTGTTCCATCAGGTGTTACAAGAATAGGAGATGATGCGTTTGGGGGATGCGGCGGATTGACAAACATCGAGATATCAGCCACTGTGACGAGCATAGGATATGGAGCGTTTTCCGATTGTGAAAACTTGACAAGCATAGAAATTTCATCTGGTGTGACAAGCATTGGAGATCTTGCGTTTTATTTATGTAGCGGTTTGACGAGCATAGAGATTCCGTCCAGTGTGATAAGCATAGGGAATAATGCGTTTTCCGATTGTAGAAACTTGACAAGCATAGAGATTCCGTCCAGTGTGACAAGCATAGGGAATTATGCATTTTCTAATTGTGTTGGCCTGACAAGCATAAATGTGGCGACGGATAATGCTATTTATTCATCTGAGAATGGTGCGTTGTATGATAAAAATAGAACAAAACTTATTTGGGTACCAGGTGGTAAGAAAGGGAAATTTGAAATTCCATCTGGTGTGACAAACATTGAGAAGTCCGCATTTTCTGATTGTCTTGGATTGACAAGCATAGAGATCCCGTCGAGTGTGACAAGCATAGGAGATTATGCGTTTTATTTATGTCGCGGATTGACGAGCATAGAGATTCCATCGAGTGTGACATGCATAGGGAAAAAAGCTTTTTATGGTTGTGGAAATCTTGAAATTGTAATTGATAATTCAAAAGAAAATGTGATTGTTGAGGAAAATACTTTTGAAGGTTGCAAGTCTGTGAAGTTTTTGAAATGATTTGCTCTTTTCCCGACTGTTTTCTGCTTTGCGGAAGACAATCGGTGACGGTCGTCCGGGGACGATGTGTCACCTTCGGCGACGGAAATGTCAGGAAGACGCCATATAGCGGAGCGAGGAAAAACTTGGAATGGAGTACCGGGGAAAAGTCAATATGAACTATATAAATATGAAAAAAGAACTACTTTTTGCATTGGGTATTGCGACACTTGGATTCTCCTCGTATGCGGAGACCTCAAAAGAATATGTGGATCTTGGGTTACCGAGCGGAACGTTATGGGCAACGTGTAACATTGGTGCAACTAAACCTGAGGAATCTGGATTCTATTTCGCATGGGGGGAAACTATGCCTAAAAAGATTTATGATTGGGAGTACCTATAAATGGAAAAAATTAAATTCAGAGGGGGATATAGACTCTTTGATTAGATATAATTTTAACAAAGCTTATGGTGTGGTCGATTCCATTTCGACTCTTTTCCCTGAAGATGATGCTGCCATTGTCAATTTGGGGAAAGATTGGAGGATGCCTACAAAAGAAGAGATTGTGGAATTATATGAAAATTGTAAATATTGCTGGACGGAGATCAATGGAGTGAGTGGGGCAAAATTCACTTCCTCTAACGGCAATTCTATTTTCCTTCCTGCGGCTGGCACCCAAGAGTCGTTTGTCTACAATGAAGGTAATGTTGGATATTATTGGACATCATCTTTCGACGGCGATACTGCTGCATATGTTCTGTACTTCTACTTCCATTCTGAAGAGGCAACCAGTGGAAAAACAGTTCGTTTCATTGGTGTCCCAATTCGTCCTGTCCGCTCCAAGAAATAATATTAGTATATAGAAATGAAAGCCGTGGAATTTGATTCCACGGCTTCCTTTATTTCATTAATTCATCATACGTTTTCTTTCCTTTCAACTTCGTCTGCACTATGATGGAAAAATCCATTAGTCCAGTTGGTTTGCAGACTGTCTTGCGGAGATTCTCATCTCTGTCTTTCTTCAATTCCGTCTTCATCTTGCTAAACTCGCGTCGCGCTTTCCACACTGCTTTTACGTTGCCGGGTTCTCCCTTCAGCAGGTAGACAGCGGCAGCCATATAGTCGAGGAAAAATCGTATGAGGAGGATTTTATTCGCGTCGACTGCATTCTTATATATCATGCACAGATTGTTGCGGAAATTCAGAAATGTCTTCCTTGGATTTGAAGCGTCCAGTGTGCCTCCTCCCACGTGATACAGGATCGACGACGGTATGCAACGCAACTTATATCCTCTCGACGATAGTCTCCAGCACAGGTCGATCTCTTCCTGATGGGCGAAGAACCGGTCGTCCAAACCACCATTGTCGAGATACTCTTTGCGTCGCACCAGCATTGCCGCCCCAGTGGTCCAGAGCACATCTGATTCTTCGTCGTATTGGTGATTGTCGGTCTCGACGTTCTCAAATATTCGGCCTCGACAGAATGGATATCCATATTTGTCGAGAAATCCACCTGCCGCTCCTGCGTATTCAAACTTGTCTTTGTCTTTCTGAGCCAGCAATTTAGGTTGGACGCTCACGACCTTGGAATCTTTGTCCAATGCTTCGACCAATGGTTCCAGATAACCTTCCGTTGCCTCCACATCGGAGTTTAGCAGCAGTATGTATTCGTAGTCAAGTTGGGCGATCGCACGGTTGTAGCCTCCTGCAAAACCGTAGTTCTTATCAAGCACCAGCGTCTTCACGGAAGGAAATTGCTCTTTTAGGATTTCAAGCGAGCGGTCTGTGGATGCGTTGTCTGCCACAACCACGTCGGCGATGTCTTCTGGTGTATATTCGACGACGGATGGAAGAAATTGCTTGAGCATCTTCTCTCCGTTATAATTCAGGATGACTACTGCTGTCTTTTTCATTTTTCTTAATTAACGGGTGGGTTTGAAACCTGTCCCACAATTATTTATGACATCGGACGGGTTTGAGACTCGCCACTACGACGATTATTCTGTTTTTTTATATTCTTCGTTGATGCTTTCGATATAGTCGAGCACATCGTCGATTCCTATTTTCTTTTCAGACGACGTTGCGAACATAGGAGGCAGTTCTTCCCATGTCTCAAATAGTTTGTCGTGATATTTCTTGATGTTCTTGTTGAGCTGTGTTTGGGAAAGTTTGTCGATTTTGGTGAAGATGATAGAGAACGGAATGCCATTGACCCCAAGGAAATCCAAAAATTCCAAGTCGATGGCCTGGGGCTCATGGCGGCTGTCGATAAGCACGAAAAGATTTGTAAGTGCTTCACGTTGAAGCACATAGCTTTTGATCATCTTTTCAAGATCGTCTCGCATCTTTTTGCTGACAGAAGCGTATCCATATCCTGGAAGGTCGACGAGATACCATTCGCCATTGATCAGGAAATGGTTCATCAAAAGTGTTTTGCCTGGTTTCTGTGATGTCTTGGCAAGATTTTTGTTGCCAGCGATCGCATTGATCAGCGACGATTTGCCTACGTTTGATCTGCCGATGAACGCATATTCAGGCATGTCATGCTGTGGTAATGCGTTTACTTTGGCATTGCTAATTACAAATTCTGCACTTTTGATTTTCATATGATACTTTTTTTGTTCTGTGAAAAAAAAACTAAAATGGGTCATTTTTGCCATTGCAGTGCATGATCTTGTATATCATCTCCTGCAAAAGCTGACCGTTGGTTGTGCCTGGCATGATGTCGACGCCTTTGCTTTTCATATCGTATTCTCGTAGGATTCCGATCACTTTCAGTACCTGGAAACCGTTGTATTTCGTGGTGGCGTCACGATATTGTCTGACGAAGAATGGTCGAATCCCCATTTTGTCGGCGGCTGAATTGTCGTCCATATTCCTGCAGTATTTGAAGTACACCATCAGATTCTGGAAAAAATTGAAGAACACAGCCACGAGGGGCGGCAGCTCCACTTTGTCTCCTGCCACCACAAGAGCGAGTGTGTTTGCCTTCTGCACATCTTTAGCCGCAACAGCGTTGAGCAGCTCATAGGAGTTGAACTCACGGTTCATTCCGACAATCTTCTGCACAGACTCTTCCGAGATCATCTTCTCGTCGCCTTTCAACGCAAGAATCAGTTTATCGCATTCTGTGGCAAGAAGAGAAAGGTTAGGGCCGACTAAAGTGCTCAGCATCTGAGCCGCTTGGTCTTTGATATCCTTTCCGCGTTCACGCACATAGTTGACGATGAAGGTAGGCACCTGGTTGTCGTAGATTTTGTTGCTCTCCATCACAACGCCTATTTTCTGCACCTCCTTGAAATAACTTTTGCGAGGGTCAAGCTTCTTATGTTTGCAGCAAATCACTAAAACCGCTTTCGGATTGTATTTTTTTGCGTAGAGTTGCAGCAGGTCGTAGTCCTTCTCTCTGAGTTGTTGGGCTTCACGCACCACGACCAGACGGTAGTTGCTCATCATCGGGTAGCTCGACACAGCTGCAAGGACATCCTGCATTCTTATCTCACCACCGTATAGCACAGAGAAATCGAAGTCTTTATTCTCATCGGCCACAATATTGTTCTCAAGAAAGTCCGACACCAAGTCGATATAATACGGCTCTTCACCGTGCAACAGGTAGATAGGCTTGATGTTTCCTGCCTTCACGTCTGCAATTATATCTTTTGCATCTGCATCAGAATTTTTTGTGGCCATAGTTAAAGAATTTAGACTTTTAAGTTTTACTTTTGTGGTAAAACATATGCAAAAATAGTAAAAATATGGAATTAGCACTTCCTAAATGCCATCTAAATGTCAAAAGGGAATCCAATGGATTATATGTGTTGGATGGATGTCGACGCAAGTGGGTGAAACTTACGCCGGAGGAGTATGTGCGTCAGACCATGATGGAGCATGTGATTCAGTCGACGGGAATCAACCGAGCTTTGGTGGCCAACGAACAGGTGGTGGAAATCAACGGTATGAAGAAAAGATGCGATGCAGTTGTGTACAATTCACGTCTAAAGCCGATTGTGATTTTTGAGTTCAAAGCACCGACCGTCCCTTTGACGCAGAAGGTGATGGATCAGATCTTTGCATACAACCGTGAGCTCCCGGTCCCAATTCTGGTGGCGAGCAATGGTCTTCAGCATATCTGTATTTCTCGCAGGGAAGACGGAATTTCGCTTTTCCCGTTTTCAGAATTGCCTGAGAGAGTCAAGGCAGAGCATGGAAAGTGAGCGGATGCAGTAACAAACATTAAAATTGTTTAAAAATCACAGATAATCATTGATGTTTCATAAAATAAGTATATATTTGCGAATAAGTTTGTGTAACCAACAGTAAAAGTGAAAAATATGAAAAAGAGTTTATTTATTTGTTTTGGTGCGATGATGGCAGTTTCTGCTATGGCGCAGACTACAGTGACATATAAGATGAACGGACTTATTCAGGGTGATTCACGTACTTTGACTAAGTTTGAGTATGTAGATAAGGGTGAGAAAGGAGCTAATCAGGTATGGGATTACTCAGGAGCCAAGGAGACAGGCACAATGGTGCTAAACCAGAATGTCAACTATGGACAGCCGATGGGAAACCTTAACGTCGCTTCATCTAATCTTTTGTTCGCTTGCGATGAGGGAGGAGAGAAGGACACATACTTCGAGATCAGCAAGGATGCCAAGATGTATTGGGGATTGCAGTCGAAGAGTGCAAAGATTGAGTTTAACGAGCCAATCGTAGACCTTCCTTTCCCATTCTCATACGGAGATATCCGCACAGGTTCGATGGACGGTGTCTACACAGAGAATACAGGTGAGACATATCCAATCGAAGGACACTACTTCACATCAGCTGATGCGTGGGGAACTCTTACATTGCCAGACGGAACAACTTACAATGATGTTCTTCGTGTTAAGGTGGAGAAAATTTACAAGCAGCAGTTTGGATCGTACAACTACGATATCCACACTATCCGCTACCAGTACTTCGCTCCAGGTGTGAGATATCCAGTTATGATTGCATTGATCAACGACACTCAGAGCGATTGCAATTGCTCATGCGGAAAGTCGCACACAGAGGAGGCATTCTACCAGACTCAGACAGCTTTGAAGAGCTTGAAGTCGTTTGAGATGGATTCTTACATGGCAGATGCTCAGGGAGAATTTGAGTTGAGCGCATATCCTAACCCATTCAAGACAGTGGTAAATGCTAAGTTGAATGCACCAAAGGCAGCAACAGTAAAATTGGAAATCTTGGATGCCACAGGTCGTTTGATCCAGAGCTATGGTGAGTATAACCTAGAGGCTGGAGACAATGTAGTTACACTTAACACTGCATCAATCGGAATCGGTCAGTTTACTCTACGCGCAATCTACGGTGGAGAGGTATTCACTCAGACAATCATCAAGAAGTAATTTTTTGATATGAAAGTTTAGATGGGATGGACGAAAGTTCATCCCACTTTTTTGTGCCTGTAGTTATTTTTACGTTATAATCTTTTGTTTTGTAATTTTTGTTGGCTAATTTTGCAATGTTATTGTCGTGGTGTTAGTCCGACTTTCAACTTGATTGTTAGTCCTGTAGAGAAAAGAATGATGATACACGAAAATGAAAAAGCTTAAAAATCTAATAAAATGAAAAAGAAATTGTTTTCGCTTATTGCTTCATTCGCATTATGTATGCTTATGTTTGCAACAGACAACATGTTTGTCAAGTTTAGGGATGGGAAAATCGTCGAGTATACGGTAGACGATGTAGAAGAAGTTTATTTTGGTCCTTCAACTCTTAATGACACTACGGCTTATGATTCAACAGTTGTAGATGTGTCAGATACTCCTTTAGAATTCAAAATTATATCAGATTCCACAGCTGAGGTGACTTCAGGTAACTATTTGGAATTAGACTCTGTTGTCATTCCAGAAAAAGTCAGAATCGACGGAAAGGTATATGCCGTCACAAGAATTGGTATACGAGCATTTTCTATGTGTACAAATTTGGTAGACGTCGTTATTCCATCAAGTATAGAAATGATTGGGTCTAATGCATTTGAAAATTCAGGCTTGAAGAGTGTTGTCCTTCCAGAGAATGTTGAGGTAGAATATGAAGCTTTTTATGGTAGCTCTCTGACGAGTGTTGTCGTTTCATCCGGAGTCTTTCTCGGTCATAAAACATTTTATGGATGTTCGGCTTTGGAGAATGTCGAAATAGAGCCGGGAGCAAAAAATATTGGCAAAAACGGATTTTTTGAATGCCGTAGTTTGAAAAATCTTGTCATTCCATCGAGTGTCACTTCTATAAGAGAAGGTGCTTTTGGGGAATGTAAAAATCTTGATTTGGTGATTGATAATTCAAGGAATAATGTGAATGTTGGAGAGGCTGCTTTCGGCTGTAAGACTGTCACATTTACAAAACCATACGATAGTTCGGTGGCTGATTCAAGATTGAGTTATACAGTAAAGCCAGACTCTACAGTAGAGGTGTCTTCTGTCGTTTATTCTGTTCATCTTGATACTTTGATTATTCCTTCTAGAGTTATGATTGAAGGAAGAAGATATTATGACGTGACAAGCATTAGACCAAGTGCATTTAGTAGAGAATCAGAAAATTATTATTTGACATATGTAGAAATACCTTCAAGTATCAAGACCATAGGAGAAAAGGCATTTTATGGATGTGGCGAACTTGATGTCGTTATTGAGAACGTAGAAAACAATTTGTCTGTAGAGGAAAATGCATTTGAAGGATGCAAGTCGGTGAGATATTTGGTAGATAAATCAATGTATGAAATGGCATATAATGATTCGATTGTCGTAGATGCCGCTGATTCTCCATTGGGATTCAGTATCCGATCATCAAACGAGGTCTCTGTTTATTGTAAAGACACAACTCAGATTTTGGGTTCTATTGTTATTCCGGCAAATGTGCGGATTGATGGCGTTGTATATAAGGTTCGTGAGGTTAGTCCAGAGTCTTTCTGGAAAGTTAAAGGATTGACAAGTGTAGTGATTCCTTCTACAGTTGGTCTCATTGGTGCTTACTCGTTTCGTGAGTGTGAAGATTTGAGATGTGTATTTATTCCTTCTAGTGTAACTTGGGTTGAACCTCATGCTTTTGAATCCTGTAAAAATCTATATATAATCATTGATAATACAATTAGTAAAGTAGAACGAGGCATATATGCTTATAGTGGTTGTAAATCAGTTATATTCACAAAAAATGATCCAGAGCCTATTCCTTTTGACTCAACAGTTGTGATTGCCTCTGAATCTCCAATAAATTTCTATGTGTTAGATGATTATAACTATACTGCAGGTATTGCAACCAATGATTCATCTAAGATGTCGGACACATTGATTATTCCGGCTAAAGTCCAGATTTCTGACAAAGTATACAATGTGACTAGCATAGATATGGCGGCATTTATAGATTGTGTAAAGATTACAAGCGTCGTCTTTCCATCTACTTTGACCTCTATAGGAGAAGCTGCATTTCTCAATTGTACAGGTTTGACAAAAGTTGTGATACCATCAAATGTCACAACTATTGAAAACGGAGCGTTTTACAATTGTACAAATCTTGATGTTGTGATTGATAATTCAAAGGATAGTGTGAAGGTTGGACCTAGCACATTTGAAGGCTGCAAGTCTGTCACATATCTAAAATAAAACAGATAGAAGACAAAAAATGGTGTGCCAAACTTCAGCTTGGCACACCATTTTTTTATTTCTTATTCAGCATTCAGCATTCAGCATTTATTTTATACCATCTTGTTTGTTTTGGCATCCAGGAAGACAATCTTAGGTTGTCTTGTCTGAGCCTCTTCCTCTGTCATCAGACCGTATGCCATGATGATCACGACGTCGCCGACCTCAGCTTTTCTTGCTGCCGCGCCATTCAGGCAGATGACTCCAGAGTTTCTTTCTCCGGGGATGACGTATGTCTCGAAACGTTCTCCGTTGTTGTTGTTGACGATATAAACCTTTTCGTTTGGCAAAATGCCTGCCTTGTCCATTAGCTCGGCGTCTATTGTGATGCTGCCGATGTAGTTGAGATTGGCTTCCGTCACAACGGCTCTATGAATCTTTGATTTTAGGATCTGAACAAACATCGTCTCTTATTTTTTATATTGGATATTGTCGATTAGTCTCACTTTTCCGCAGTAGACGGTGATGCATCCCACAGGATTATCGCAGTCGTTCCAGCTGTTGATTGGCTGTAGGGTAGTGCCGTTGACGATCTCGTAATATTCCACCTCAAGCTCTCCACCTCTGTTGATCTCATCTATCACCCATTGCTGAAGCTCCTTGACACTCTTTTCTTTAAGTAGAGATTGGCTTTTTGCCAGTGTCTGAGATATTCTGACAGCGGTTTGTCTCTCGTTTGCAGACAAAAGAGTGTTACGGCTGCTCAACGCCATTCCGTCCGCCTCTCTGATGATCGGACAACCGACAATCTCGATTGGATAGTTGAATTGGCGTACCATCTCACGGATGATAGCCAACTGCTGGTAGTCTTTTTCTCCGAAGTATGCTTTGTTTGGCTGGGCAATGTCAAACAAGCGGGATACCACCTGTGCTACACCGTTGAAATGGCCTGGACGCATTGGGCCTTCCATCACTTTGTCGAGTGGAGTGAAATCAAACTGACGTGTGTCAGGGTATGGGTAAATCTGCTCCACAGTAGGAGTGAACGCAATGTTAGCACCCAGACTCTCAAGCAAAGCACAGTCTGCCTCCACTGTACGTGGATAAGTGGCCAAGTCATTCTTATTGTTGAACTGAGTTGGGTTGACAAAAACACTGACGATGACAACGTCATTTTCCGCAACCGCCTTTTTTACCAATGATGCGTGTCCGTTGTGAAGCGCACCCATAGTAGGCACTAAACCGATTTTTAGCCCTAATTCCTTGAATAATGAAACTAAAACTTCTAACTCAGATGTTTTTTTTACAATCTTCATGTCCGTATATTTTTGCTAAAGACGCACAAAAGTAGTCATTAAAAAGTTATTATAGAACATAAAAAAATATTTTTTTGGTCAAACCGACCAATCTTTGCTCATTTTTGACTACTTTTGTATATTCTATAATTATAAAATCGCAGATGAGCGCATTAAAAGTTTTATACATTTCGCAAGAAATTACCCCATATTTGCCGTCGACAGTGCGTGCAGATTTGTGTAGGCAACTTCCTCAGTCTATTCTTGAAAAAGGCAAGGAAGTTCGTATCTTTATGCCTAAGTTTGGTAATATAAACGAACGTAGAAACCAGTTGCATGAGGTTATCCGTTTGTCTGGTATGAATATATGTATTGACGATACAGACCACCCTTTGATAATCAAGGTGGCATCAATACAGCAGGCTCGTATGCAGGTCTATTTCATTGATAATGAGGATTTCTTCCAGCGCAAGTATGATATTGCAGATGAAAATGGAGAGTTTGATGATAATGAGGATCGTGCGATTTTTTTCCTTCGCGGAGTTCTTGAAACAGTCAAGAAACTACGTTGGTCGCCAGATGTAATCCATTGTCATGGATGGATTTCAGCGTTGGCACCTATCTATATTAAGCGTGCTTATAATAATGATCCTTTCTTCAAGGATTCTCGCATCGTGTATTCGGTTTACGATGATGATTTCAAGAAGAATTTCTCAGCGAAATTTGCCGAGAAGTTGAAAATAAATGGCATATCTGATGAAGACGTTGCCGATATCAAAGATAAGGAGGTTAGTTTTGCCGACCTAACACGTTTTGCATTGAAGTATTCCGACGGTGCGGTGCAGGGTAGTGAGAACATTAATCCTGACTTGATTGCGGATTTGCAGAATATGGGCGACAGATTTGTGCCATACCAGGGTGAGAATTACGTCGATCCTATTGATGCGTTGTATGATAAGGTAGCAAGTAGTCCTAAATTGTAATGAATAGATTCTTTTTATATTTCCCATGCCTTTTGGCTCTTGTGTTTTCTTCATGTGAAGATGATGATGGTATAGGTTTGGCAATTCAGCCGGATGAGGATTTTATGTCCACATATTCGGCAAGAGTGTATTGCTCCGCAGGTACAGAAAAATGTGATTCGGTCTTAGCTAAATCAGATTATCTATATCTTGGCCAGTATGCCGACGACGTGTTCGGTATCACTCGTGCTGAATTTATGACCCAGATTGATGGACGTCTTGGCAATTTGCAGATTCCAGACACGACCGTGTCGAATTCAAATACTGTTTCGGGAATTAGCATTGGAATATTAAATTCTATCGACGACCATTATGGCTACATCTCGTCTATTCGTAACGGACGTGACGTGAAAGTAGATTCGGTGGTTTTTTATATTCAGTATTCCAATAGTTATGTGGGAGACAGCACGGCTCTCCAATCAATCAAATTATATGAGCTTAACAAGACCTTGCCAAGCATGAACGCTTCATTTTCGAATATGAAAGTGGAGGATTATTGTGACAAATCTGTGCTATTGGGTAAGGCTACTTATAGAATCTGCGGAGACAAGACAATCAGGATCAAGTTGGATGAGGAGTATGCCCAAAAACTTATGGATGTCTATGTCAACAAGACTATTTCCACACAGGAAGAGTTTTGCGATTTGTATAAGGGCTTCTATATCAGCCATTCATTTAATGAGGGAGCAGTGATAACATGTACATCGGTCGGTTTGCAGGTCTATTATTCGTTCGACGGAGATATATACACAAAGTATGACGGCAGAGATACTGTTGTTACCGGTCGAAGCATCACAGTCAATGGAAGACATATCAATCCTTTGGTGTCGAGCTTTTTGCTAACTGCCAATAAGGGAGTGAATCAGGTGAACCTATTCTCTCATCCTGATTTGGACGAAAAGTTGGAGAATCTAAAAGGTCTGCCATACTCTTATATATTCACTCCAGCCGGACTATACACCAATGTGACTATTCCTATTAAAGATGTAAAGGACAGTATCGTGAAAGCTGTTGGAGCGGGTAATGTGTCGAATGTGATGTTTAATTCGGCGAAATTGAAATTCCCTGTTGAGAAGATAAACTGGAAGACTTATTTGAGCAAGACGCCTAACGCATATTTGATGATGATAAAGCGTGATAAGATTGTGGATTTCTTCTATAACAACAATGGTCCAGACGCTTTGGAATCGTTTGTTGCTGTCTACGATACAGCTTCAGCTTCATATTCGTTTGATATTGCGTTTGCCGCTCAGCAGTATTTGAAAGGCAATGAGCAAGTGTTCGACGATTTAGTTTTATTGCCTGTCACTGGTATGACTGCAGGAAGTAATGTTTGCTATAAGCAGACTCTTACGACTTCGGCATTGCGTTTTCATTCCAGTGATGTGAAAAATGAGAAAAAGCGTCCAAGTTTGGATTTTGTTTATACACAGAGAAAGTAAAGAGATCAGAAGATGGTAGAGCTTATGAGCCGGAAGAAAGCGACGCTGTTTGTGGCAGTCGTTGTGTTGTTGACTGTTTTGCCATTTATTGGTCTTAATGAGTTCCATACTAAGGGGGAGCCTAGAGAAGCGGTGGTGAGCCTTTCTATGTTGTTGCAAGACAATTGGATCCTTCCTGTTAATAATGGTGGTGACATCCCGTATAAACCACCTTTTTTCCATTGGTGCATAGCAGTAGTCTCTATGATTTTTGGAGGTGTGAGCGAGTTTACTTCACGCATTCCGTCTTCTTTGTCATTAGTTGCCATGATTGCCGCCACTTTTGCGTTCTATGCAAAATATTCCGACAAGAAGGTGGCTATGCTGACTGCGATGGTCTCTCTTTCTACATTTGAGCTTCATCGTGCTGGTATGAATTGTCGTGTCGACATGATGCTGACTATGGCTATGGTTTGCTCGCAGTTTCTGCTTTTCAGATGGTGGAAAGACGGGATGAAACAGCTTCCTTGGTTGGCTCTTGTCACTATGAGTTGCGCCACACTCACTAAAGGTCCTATAGGTGTTTGTCTGCCATGTGCTGTGTTTGCCGTGTTCCTGTTGATCCGTGGAGTCAAGTTTTGGACTATAGTATGGAAATTGGCGTTGGTGGCTATAATATCCATGATCGCACCGTCTTTATGGTATATCGCGGCATATAATCAAGGAGGCGAAAGCTTTTGGGCACTTGTCTATGAAGAGAATGTCGGGCGTCTTACTGGAACCATGACATATGCGTCGCATGAAGGACCCGCAATAATCAATTTTGTATATTTGATTTCAGGATTCTTGCCTTGGACATTTGTTTTGCTTATCTCTTTGTTCTTTTTGCCATGGAAATCATATTCATTTGAGAAAGGATTGGGCGTAAAGGGGTGGCTGAAGAAAAAGTATGATGAGATGGTGTCGATGTCTGATGCCAGGTTGTATACACTTTTGTGTGCGGTTTTGATCGTCCTGTTTTTCTGTATTCCAAAGAGCAAGAGAAGTGTCTACTTGATGCCGTCATTCCCATTCATCGCATATTTCATTGCGGAATATATCAAGTATCTTGCGGATGAGTTTCCAAAATGTTGTCGGATATTCAAAAATGTCATGATTGGCTTGATAATCACAGTGTTTATGATTCATCTGTCGCTTGTGCTTGGCATAGTGCCGGAGAGTGTCTATCCAAAGAAAGATTTGGATTACGCAATGTTTGCAGCATTGGCAGGTTATAGCAAAATTACACTTTCCGTTGTGATCATTATAGTTGCTGCTTTGGTGTTTTATTTTTCTAGAAAGAAATTGTTGACGGCGATGGTCGCACTGTCGATAATATTTTTCGCATTGTTGGATGCTGTCTATTTGCCAACTGTATTGAATACAAAGAGTGTGAAGAGATTTGCAGCGGATATCGAGAAGGTTGTGCCGACGGGAAATATCTATTCATTTTTGCCGGTAGATTTGACACCGGATGGCAATCCACTCCATTTTTTTGAACTCGACTACTATCTTAACGACAGAATACATCTTTTTGTCAAAGAAAAACCTGCTGAGGGTTATTTGATAGTTTTGAAAAAAGATTTTCAGCAATATTTTGACAAAAATTCAGAATCGAAACTTGTTGATAATTATATATTTGACGAGGTGTTGCATACAGATCGCAACTATGGATCGTTTAAAGATATAATTTGTTTGATGCATTTTGAGGTGGTGAAATAAAAATTTATTTTTATCTTTGCTATTGTGTTATCTTGTGCAATGAGAGCTTTGACTTATAAAATAGTGAGTTTCATTGTTGTAACGCTATTTTTGTCGTTGCAGGGAGTGTCGGCTGGAAAGTTCAAGGTGGTTCTAGACCCAGGCCATGGCGGTCGAGATTGTGGAGCCATCGGAATAAAGAAGAAAGTCTATGAGAAGGATGTGAACTTGAAGGTCGCGTTGAGAGTCGGGGAATTGTTGAATCCTGATGAAAACACGGAGGTGATATTCACTCGTAAAAAGGATTTTTTCATTCCATTGGATGAACGACCAAAGATAGCCAACAGAGCACAGGCGGATTTGTTTATTTCGATTCATGCAAATGCGTCTCCGTCTGCAGCGGTGAATGGTTTTGAAACCTACACATTGGGAGAGAGCAGAAACGATGTGTCTGTCAGAGAAAACAAGGTTGTTGAGCTTGAGGAGAACTACAGCAACAAGTATAACTTCAAGGACGACACGGATGAAAGTTTCATTTTCAGCAATATGATGCTCGACGCTGGCAGTGGAGGAGAAATGAGCATCAGGTTGGCACAGTTGGTGCAGTCTCAATTCAAGGAGAATACCGACAGAGTCGACAGAGAGGTGAGACAAGCAAATTTCTGGGTGTTGAAACATATATTGATGCCTGGAGTTTTGATTGAAATGGGGTATCTTTCCAATACAATGGAGGAGGAATACCTTTCGAAAGAAGAAAATATAGAGAAAATCGCATTGTCTATTTATCAGGCAATCGTGATGTATAAAGATGAATTCATAAAGAAGAGCAAGACGCTTGACGATGTAAGGGACGAATCTGTAGAAGATGAAATTGTGTATCGAGTCCAACTGTTTTCGTCGAACAAAAAGCTGCCTGCCAACTCTGAAAAATTCAAATCTTGCACACCGGCGATTGAGATGCAGGAGGGTGGACTCTACAAGTATATGTATGGTAAAGAGAAAACTTTTTCAGACGCTCAGTTGCTTCGAAGCAAAGCCAAACAGGATTTTCCTGATGCTTTTATAGTGGTGTTCAAGAATGGGGAAAAATTGGTCGGCGCGGAAGCCCGCCCATATTTGAAGTAGAAAAACAAAGAAAAACTATATAACAATGAACTTTAAATATAGTCGAGAATTTTTAATCGGATTATGTGTTATAGCCACAGTAGCTATACTATACTTTGGAATTCATTATCTGAAGGGTGTCAAGGTCATGACCCCCAGCAATCTATATTATGTGAAATTTGAGAATGTAAATGGACTGCTTGAGTCGAGCAAGATTATGTCGCGTGGTGTGGCAGTCGGTAATGTGCATTCAATCGATTATAATTACAAGGATCCTACAGCACCTGTAGTGGTCAGACTTAATTGTGACAATCAGCTTGTGTTGCCAAAGGGAACAAAGGCATTGCTGGCTTGTGAACTTTTGGGTGGAGCCGCCCTCTCTCTTGACTTGAAGAGTGATGGCTCCGGTGATAATTACAAGCCGGGAGACACAATCCCGTCGCTATTCGTTCCAGGTATGCTTGATGCTGTTTCCAATGAGATTATGCCGAGAATCGCTGAGATTATTCCTCAACTTGATTCTTTGATGCTCTCTTTGAGCATGATAAGCAAGGATCAGAAACTTTCACAGTCGATATCCAATTTCTATGACATCACGAATAATTTGAAGGGCGCTTCTGCAAAATTCAATGCTATGATGTCGACGGAGGTTCAGCCATTGTTGAGCGATGCACGCACTATGGTGAACACATTCAACAAGGTGGGAAGCAACTTGAGTCAGGTGGATTTCCAGTTGACATTCACAAAAGTTAATTCTACTCTGACTAGCTTCAACTCTCTATCAGACGAAATTCAGAATGGAAAAGGTTCGATTAGCCTGTTGCTAAAAGACCCTTCTCTATATAATAATCTGTCGAACACAGCGAACAGTGCAAATTCGTTGTTGCAAGACTTAGAAAAGAATCCTAACCGATATGTTCAGTTCTCATTATTCTCTCGTAAGAAGAAGGGAGAAACTGATGTTGCAGAATCGGCAAAATAATATTTAAATCACGAAGAGTAAATCACGAATTAGGACAAAATATAGCAATTATGAAGGATCAGAATGAAAGCTTGAATGAATGCCAGACGAAATGGGGCGAGTGCCTCTCACGTATAAAGGACATTGTCTCTGATGAGCAGTATGTCACTTGGTTCGCACCAATAGTGCCAGTCTCTTTTGCTGACGGCAACCTTGTGCTTGCGGTAGAGAGTGATATGGTGCGTGCGTATTTGGAGGATCATTTTTCACAGATTCTCACAGCATGTATCGGAAGATGTTTCGGTAAGGTCAACCTGAAGTGGAGGGTTAAGGTAGTAGCAAGCCGCAATGAGAGCGAGTCTGTTTCGGTGTCACAGCCGGCAAAACTACAGGAACTTGGCTATGATCCGTTTGCTGTACGTAGACGTTCGTTTGAAAATCATTTGAACAGACAGTGGACATTCGACAATTTCATAGAAGGCAAAAGCAATACGTTTGCCAGAAAGATTGCGATGAATGTGGCTCAGAAACCAGGAGCTCAGTTTTATAATCCTCTATTCGTGTTTGGTCATTCTGGTCTAGGAAAAACTCATTTGGTTAACGCTTTGGGTATGGCCTGCGTGAAGGCTCATCCAGAACTTAACGTGCTATATTTGACTGCTAATGATTTCTTGAACTTCATGCAGCGTGCTGTGATGGAGCAGAAAATTCCTGAATTGTTGTCGTACTATCAGAGTGTCGACGTATTCATTATAGATGACATTCAGGAGATTGGAGGAAACAAGACAGCCACTCAGGATTTGTTCTTCAACGTGTTTAACCATCTTTATCAGTCAGGAAAACAAGTTGTCATCACTGCAGATAAGGCTCCAAAGGATATCCAAGGCTTCGAACAGCGTATTTTGTCTCGTTTCAAATGGGGCTTGCAGACGGAGTTGTCGTCGCCTGATTTTGAATTGAAATATTCGATTTTGAAGGAGAAGACAAAGGAGCAGGGAGTCGAGATTCCTGACGATGTGCTTCGCTTCGTCGCAGAGAGAGTGCCTGATAATTTGCGTGAGTTGGATGGAGTTATCGCGTCGATCCTAGCTCAATCTATGTTCCTTGGCGCTCCAATTAATATAGAGTTGGCTTCTCGCATTGTTAGTGACATGGTCACTTTCAGAGAGAAGACATTAAGCATCAGTGATATTCAGGAAAAGGTTTGTGATTACTACAAACTATCCGTTAATGAGATACAGACAAAATCGAGAAAACGTGATGTTGTGCAGGCACGCCAGATAGCGATGTATCTCGCAAGAAAATACACAAAGAGTTCTTTGACTGTGATCGGAGAGCAAATTGGCAACCGTGATCATGCGACTGTGCTCCATGCAGTGAAGACAGTGATGGACCTTTGTGAGACAGATCGAGAAATCAGAGAGAGCGTTTCAACTATAGAAAAGGAGTTGAAATAAGAAAAAAACGATAAAAAATCATAAAAATTTGCATTATGATATACAGTTTTACTATCATTTCAAACGAAAATGATAAATTTGCTCGCGTAATTGAAATTGATGCCGAGAGTACGTTTCTAGATTTCAACGATGCTTTGTTGGATTCAGTAGGGTACACAAAGGATCAGATGACATCTTTCTTTATCTGTGATGAAGGGTGGGAGAGAGAGACAGAGATCACTTTGATGGAGATGAAATTCACTGCATCTGATGAGGATAACTATGTTATGGCAGACACACGTTTGGAAGAACTTGTGCACGATAAAGGACAACGTCTATTGTTTATGTTCGACAGCCTTAATGAAAGAATGTTTTTCATTGAGCTGACTGCGATCAAGAAGGGCAATTTGATTGTGCCTGCTTGTGTAAAGAGCAAAGGTGATGCTCCAAAGCAGCTTGAGGACATCGACTATAATGACAAATTCCTTTCATCAGCAGACGACGGTGTTTACCTTGACGAGTTTGGTAGTGATGACTTTGATGCAGAGGAATTGGAGTCGGAGGGGTTGAATATAGATGATGATTATTTCGGACATCAGGATTATTGATGTTCAATCAAAAAGAAAGGTATGAAGATTTTCAAAAAATTAATTTTGTTTTTGGCTGCATTGCCATTAGTGTCACTTTTCTCTTGTACTGACGAGGAAGGAGAGGGTGGAAAAGCAACAATTTCAGGTATTGTATACAAAGTCCTTGACGACGGAGATATCGCTAAGAATGGCGATAACTACAGTTTTGTCCGTGATACAATTCCTGCACCGGATATTGATGTCTTTGTGATATATGGTGGTGATCAGGAGAGTGTTTATGACGACAAGATAAAGACATCCCACAACGGTAAATTTGAGTTCAAGTACCTTCGTGGAGGCGACTATTCTGTTTACGCATGCAATGACGACGACACATACGTGATGCGTACCGCTCATTGTGGAAAAAAGGGAACCACAGAAGTGGAGCCTATATATATCCATGATGGAAAGAATACAGGTAAAGCGGCTGTTGTTGGAGCTGTGAAAATTCTTTATGCTGCTCTTTACGACGACGATGATGATTATGTGCCTGCCGTTGCTGTACGTGTCTATATCAGAGCACTAGGTCAGATGGCTGTGTCTGATACTCGTACTGATAATGATGGCAATTACTATTTCTCACGTCTTGAACCAGAGACAGATTATGTTGTTTGGGTAGAGGCAGAACAGAGAAAGAACGGAATCGTCAAAGCTTATACAGATACTGTAAGCACAGGTAAAGCTGGAGAAATCGTTAAGAGTGGAGTTTTGAAGGCTAAGGTATATTAAAATCTAACACAAAAAAACAAAAAATATGAGAACAATGAAGATTATTTTCCCTGTAATCCTTTCCCTAATCGCTTTTTCTTCGGTTGATGCCCAGAAAAAGACTATTAATGGAAAGAAGATAAAGGAGATTAAAGAGTGGAAGATTGATTCTGGCAAGCGTACTCTTTCAGAGTTGTCGAAGTACGACGCTAATGGAGAGAGAATCGAGCAGATCAAGTATGAGACAAACGGAAGCCAGAAGGAGCGTACTGTATTTGAGTACAACGCTAATGGCAAGTGTGTAACAGAGACCAAGTACGATGAGTTCAATAAGTTGGAGAAGAAAACAGTTATTGAGTATAACTCATTCGGAAAGAGATCAAAGGAGACTTCTTACGATGCCAAGGGCAAAGTAAAGAGTGTGAAAGAGGTGGAGTATATCACCGAGTAATTAAACAAACAATATCATGCAGGAGTTGACTAATGTTTCTCATACTCCCGTCTTTCCGGATGTGGATATGGAGGAACTGATTTCCACTATTGATTCGAAACTGTCTCAGATGGATCCAATCACATTGGAGCAGATGAGCGGTATCAAGCTGATGAATAGGATCGACACAAAGTATCTTGTCGATGTGCGTCGCCTGCCTGCTCTTTTGGATAAAGCGAAATCCGACTATTTTGTGCAGGAGATTGCAGGAAAGCGTAAAGCTTTCTACCGTACATTGTACTGGGATACTGCGGATGCTCAGATGTACATAATACATCATGACAGAAAACTCAATCGTCAGAAAATCAGAGTCCGTGAATATGTGGAGTCTAACCTGACTTTCTTGGAAATAAAAAACAAGAGCAATAAGGGAAGAACTAAGAAAATCCGAATTTCTGTACCTGACGAAAATATCAAGTCTCATGAAGACGCTGTGGATTTCATCAATAAATCAGCAAAATATGGTATTGATGAGATTTCTGGACGTCTGAGAAACCAATTTTCTCGTATCACCCTCGTCAACAAAGGCAAGACAGAACGCTTGACCATTGATATCAGTATAAAATTTGAAAACTGTGTCACTGGCAACAAGAACACTATTCCTGCTCTTTGTATTGTGGAGGTGAAACGCGATGGAAATGTTTATTCCCCTTTTACAAGCTATATGGCTGATTTCAGAATCAAGAAGAAAAGTATAAGCAAATATTGTCTTGGTATGATTCTTACTGATCCTGGTTTGAAGAAGAATAGATTCAAGATGAAACTCCGCTATATAGAAAAAATGTTGTCAAAAAAGTAAAATTTTAATACCATGGATTTTTCTCAAATTGAACTTTTGGGTATTCCGTTGATTAATGTTGACGGACTTATTGAGATGCTTGTTCGATTTGCCGTAACAATGCTGTTCTCATTCATTATCATTGGATGGCTTTATTATTCTCGCAGTAAGAGAAAGGATTGGTGTTTCTGCTTCACTATGATTGCAGTCACTGTGTTCCTTTTGATCTTCTTGCTTGGTCACGAAAAACTTCAGATTGGTCTGGCTCTTGGATTGTTCGCGATCTTTGGTATCGTTAGATATCGAACGGAAGCCATTGCAATTCGTGAGATGTCATACTTGTTTATGATTATCGGTATTGCCGTAATCAATGGTTTGGCTACAAGTGTCTCTTACGTTGAGTTGATTGTCACTAACCTTATCTTTGTCGCAGCTGCATGGGTGATGGAGCGCAGCAGCTTGATGGACAGAGTGAATGTTAAGCTTGTGACTTATGAGAAAATCAATCTTATCACACCAGACAAATATGATGAGATGATGGCTGATTTGAAAGCTCGCACAGGTTTGGAAATCACAAAGTTTGAGGTAGGTCATATCGATTTCCTTAAAGACATCGCTTTGGTAAAGGTATACTATAAGACTGCCGACAAATCTATCAATACTGTAGACGGTATTCGTAGAGCTAAAGATTTCACTGAATAAAAAAGGTTTGTGCCTATAAAGATTAAGTTTGATGAAAGGTTTGATGAAATATGTATTGCTGCTTCTTTCCTGTGCTGCACTTTCTGTGTCGGCAGAGGACGATTTTGGTGGCAATATATCTGTTGAATTGTCGAAGAAACTCAGTAAAAAGATAGACATCTCTTTGGAAGAGGAGGTCCGCCTAACTCAAAACATGAGCCATTTCGACCGCTTGGCTTCTACATTGGGAGCAGATTTCAAACTGATCAAAAAACATCTTAAGGGAGGCGTCGCTTATTCTGCTTTGCTTTATAATGAAATGAACTATTGTCTGCTTAACCACCGCGCGATCGCAACCATGACTGGGTCTACGAATGCTGGAAACTTTGAGTTTTCTCTTCGTGCACGTTATCAGGCGACATTTCAAGACGAGAGTTATGGCAATTCACATAAAGTGAATCCAAAACAGATTGTCAGAGGAAAGGCAAGTGTAGAATATGAATTCGCAAAAATTAAACTATATCCTTATATTTCTGCAGAAGCATACTATGAGATTGCAAAAAAAGACTGCAACAGAGTAAAGTATGCTGTCGGAGCTAAGAAAAAAATCGACAGACACAATTCCGTCTCTGCGGGATTCCTGTTTGATGATAAACTTAAATCCAACATCTACTACATGCAGATTGGATATAATTATAAATTCTAAGAATCTTTTTTCTTAAACATAAAGGTCGTATCTTATGATACGGCCTTTTTTGTATCTTTGTGTCAAACAAGAAATCATTCAGATATGGCTTACATTCCGTATATAGATCCGCAGACCGACGAGCAGCTTCGACAATACTGTGAGGCTCAAATGCCGATAGCTAACAATGCCAAATCGGAAGGTTTGTCGTATCGTGAAATCTTGAAGAAGTATTGGGGCTACGACTCTTTCCGCCCGATGCAGGAAGAAATCATCACTTCCATAGGTTCTGGAAAAGACACATTGGCTTTGCTCCCTACCGGTGGCGGAAAAAGTATCACTTTCCAAGTGCCGACAATGGCTAAGAATGGAGTCTGCCTTGTCATTACGCCTCTTGTCTCTCTGATGAAAGACCAAGTGGAAAATCTGCAGCGTCTTGGAATCAAAGCGGCATATATACATTCTGGTATGGAGCCAAAACAGGTCTACCGTGTTATTGAAAACGCCTGTTACGACGCATACAAATTCCTTTATATCTCGCCTGAACGACTTTCCCTTGATTCGTTCCGCAACAATCTTTTCCGTATGGACATCTGTATGATTGCTGTCGACGAATCCCACTGTATTTCGCAATGGGGCTACGATTTCCGACCCTCTTATTTGAAAATAAGTGAAATACGTGATTTGCTACAGCGTACTCCTGTGCTGGCCCTTACGGCAACGGCTACTCCGGAGGTGGTGGATGATATTCAAGAGAAACTGAAATTCAAGGAGAAGAATGTTTTCCGCAAAACATTCCTTCGTAAGAATCTCTCTTATCTTGTTCGTCGGACTGATGATAAAATTGAATATATCAAACGTATTCTCGACAGCCAGCAGGGACAGGGCTCGTCTATTGTGTATGTGCGTTCGCGTAAACTGACAGAGGAGATCGCCGCACGTCTGAATTCGCTGGGAATATCCGCTGAAAGCTATCATGCCGGACTTGAAGCACGTATAAAAGATGAGAAGCAGAACAAGTGGAAAAACGGAAGTGTGCGTGTGATTGTCGCCACAAATGCTTTTGGTATGGGAATCGACAAAGGAGATGTCCGCACCGTCATCCATTATAATATGCCTGAAAATCTGGAGGCTTATTTTCAGGAGGCTGGACGTGCCGGGCGAGACGAGAAAGATTCCTTTGCTATATTGCTTTACGACAATAAGGACTTTGGGGCATTTAGAAAACATCTGTATGATGAGTTTCCGTTGAAAGATTATGTCCGAATCGTCTATGATGAAATTTGCAGATATCTCAATATCCCGATTCATGAGGGGGCAGGATGGAATGCGGAGATTGATTTGTGGAAGTTTTGCAAGGAGAGAAATCATAAATATGAGAGAGTGGAGTCGTGTCTGAACATACTTTCTCAGAATGGCTATCTTGTCTACTCTCCGAATGCAACACGTCCATCTCGTCTGATGTTCAATGTGCGACGGGATGATTTATACAGTGATGATTATGATACTGTGCCGGAATTTTCCAACCGTGTGATGGAAACTGTTATGCGTCTGTATCCTGGTGTGTTTGCTGACTATGTCTTTGTTGATGAGACGGAGATAGCCCATGAACTTGGTGTGTATGGCGACTCCCGACAGCAAATCTACAATGCACTGCAGAATCTTCGCTCGTTTGGCATCATCAAGTATGTGCCTGGCAAACAAGCCACGTTTATTGAGTTTCTGGTCAATCGTCAGGAACCGCAACATGTGGCTATTTCCAAAGAATCGTATGAGATTCGAAAGGAACGCGCGATTTATCGTATGGAAAATATGATACAGTATGTGCAGTATAACACTAAATGTCGCAGCCAGATGCTACTCCACTATTTTGGAGATGCTGAGGCAAAACCGTGTGGCACTTGTGATGTTTGCCGTGAACTTGGGAAAAAATCTCCAGCAGAGATTCAGAAGATGCAGATAGAAGATTTCCGTACGTCAATCAAATTGCGTGTCCATCTTCGAGAAGGAAATATCAACGAAGCCACGCTCCGCCATATATATCAATTCCGTCTCGCTGATTTTGAAAGGGAATTTGCAGACATGAAGGAGAAAGGAATAATAACATGCAATGAAGGTGGTTGGCTGTATTGTAAATGATGCCTGAAAAGAAAAAGCCTTTGATTATTGGCTTTATATGGCTTATTTGTTATCTTTGTAGTGTTGAAAGACCGTCTACAGAGTTAACGTTACTGTGGGACCCAACACAATAAAGTGCGGTCAGAAAAAGCGTAGTTGTTATCTACGCTTTTTTATTTCCAATTTTTCTTTACCCATTCGAAAAACTTCTTGCTTATTGCGTCATTCCTAAGAATGGAGATGTATTTGCCTCCTTCAGATATGATGATTTCGGACAAATTTTCATTTTGAAAGAAACATTTTCGTACGTGTGCGGCAAAATCATTGGCACGACATGGAGAAATGGCAATTTTTAAGAAAAAACGTCTTGCTTGCAATTGATGTTTCCGTATTGTTTGTTCGATTGAATCAAAACTATTTATTGTCTTTTGGTCAATGTATTTATACAATAATCCATATCTAACGATGAAATCTGCAGATGGCATTCTTTCATAATTAATGACAAACCAAATATCATCAGCCTTTTTTGCCAATATAGTGGCACCGATAATAAGGTTGTTGTAGTCTTCTTCATCCTCTGCTCCTGGACATAAGTGTATTTTTTTGTCTTTGTCGTAGTCATGAAAATTAACTTGATTAATGTATTCAATCAACCTTTTTCTTAGATCATTACCTTTTTGTTCCAGTATTGTTTCGATTATTTCTCTGTCTGTCATTCCATTTCTTTTTACATCGAAAACACCATTGTGAATCTGATTTGCGTGGATTTGTTGCCGTCGATGATTTCGTTGGTCTGGCTTCCGATCTGTTCCCTGCCGTCGGTGTAAAACAATCCGCTATATTTGGCATAGATCTGTAGACGTGGGGTTATTTTCCATTGTGCGGTCACTCCGACGTGATGCCCTTCTCCGTAGAATACTGGCATTGAAAAGTAGCCTGTCACGTCTTTTTCAGAGAGATAAATTCTGTTTTGATATTCAGCGGCGTTGAAATATGCGTATCTGATGGAGATGTTAGCTCTTTTATTGCGACGCGATAGTGATAAATCTTGAGCAGCGACATATCCCCAGCCAAACAGTTTGTTCGCCTCTACTATTGTTTTATAGTTTATTGTGGTGCGTCTTTCATTTTTGTATGTCAGCCGCCAGATGTGCATCTCTTTCTCAAACACATGGCTGTTGTTGTCGGTCAGTGATTTTGTGTGTTTGCGGTATTTTGCTGTCAGTTTTCTGTTATACCCCAACCCGATCTCTATTGTCGCCATACAGTCGGATCCTACACTTGGCTCGTTGACTTGGTATTTCAGCCAGTCGAACCTGTACACGTCTATGTATCCGCGTATGTGTATGTGAGGATAGGGAAGTAGGTCGGCTCCGATAAACATGCCACGTTCATTTTGGTTTCTGCTGTTTTCTCCGAATGCATTGGAAAAATCGGCGTTGTAGTCTGGAGTATACAGACGTTGCACCAACGAGAATGACATCCTGCTGTTGGCGTGTATTCGGGCATGGTTGACCGTGGCAAATCCGCCGTCTGCTGATTTTGCGTATTCTCCGCATAACTGAACATTTCTGACTTTTATTTTATAGTCAACACTCGCATTATAATTGTCTGCCCGGTTGCGGGTACGAAAGATATTGTATGGTTGTGAGTTAGGGGTTAGAAGATGATTGTATTTGTAGTAAACGCCTGTAATTCCTATACTCCATTTCTTCTCTTTCCATTTTATGTTCCCTCCATACATCTCCCGTTCTGCATTCTTGCGTTTCGCAAGTTCACCATCCGTACGATGGAATCCGTCCGTTTTAAAACTGTTGATGCTTGATGAGTCTGATAGGTTCGCGTCAATTTTCTGATGTGAAAAAAATGAGTTTATTTGAAGTCTTTTTGTAGGTGAAATCATTGTCCCGCATCCTCTGAGGTATCCGTATTCAGAAGTTGAGGAATGACGTGTGATGCCTTCATATGACAGAATTTCTCCGTTTATGCAGTTAGATTTGCCGAGATTATATCCTCCCATCACCAATCCTTGTCCGAAAGAGACGTGGTAGTCTCCCACGATAATTTTGTCAATCATCTTAATGTTTCGCAATTCTATGCTTGCCGACGTATAGTCTGTAATTCCGTTGTTGGTGCTGAAGAATCGTTCTCCTGCGTCTTCTTCCATACTGAAGTTCATAAACATTTTCGATCCTGCTGTCACTTTCAGTTTCAGGTAAGTTTGCCAAGGATTGCCGAGATATGGATTCTTTACATCTTTCTTATATCCTGATTTGTCTGGATATATTCTCCCGGCGAAAGATGTTAATGAGGCATGGATCTGGTTGAAACTGTCGTCTCGTTTTACACTGTCACAATCACTGATATATGCGTATTGTTTCAGAAAATCCAGTTCAGTTTCGTTTATTCCGTCGCAATTCTTCAATTCATATATCGAATAGAATCGACGGTACGATTCTCTGTGACGCAGGATTCCGTTGATTGCATTCTGCCCGAGCATCGGTAGTTTTTTTAGAAAAGACTCATCTACGGAGTTTAATTCTATTCCGTTAGACAACAGTTCTGTGATTTCGTCAGCCATTTGCTCCACATCCACATATGTTTCGTCGTCTACATCCTCCAGCTCCTCCATATAATTTTCAATGAGACTTTCTTCATTGGCGAAGACGATGGAACGTAACAACAAGAATATTATAATCCAACTATTTCGCATTTCTCTTCTTATTTTGGATTTTCCAGCAGAATCCCAGTGACATACGGGTGCCGAGTGTGTTGCAATAATCGGCGGCATATGAAAAATCAAAGCAGTCGATTTCGAATCCTATTCCTGCCGACGGGCGGATAGGCATCAGGCTCGCCCCGCAACGTAGTGAAACCTTTTCCACGTTGTAGCTAAATCCCATTCGCCCGATGAAATCGTTGTTTTCCACGCCAATTTCAGTTGCCCAATTGACGTATGTGTTGATGGTGAGATTATAGGCGACGAATGTAGAATATGTTAATTTATGATTGTCAATAGACAAAGGTTTCCTACCGATTTCAGCGTAGCAAGCCAGTAGGTTGTCTTCTGCAAAATAGCAGTATATTCCCGGTGAGACAATGAAACCGGACATTCCTTTTTCTGCTCCAACGTGATGGTGAAGAATGTATGCTGTGGAGATTCCTGCACTCATTCGTGGAGTGAACATTCGAGCCAATGATATTTTTGCAGTGATATCGTTATAGTCGGAATAACCAAATGCAGACACTGTATAGCTATGGACTAGATTTGATGTCGGGAAAGATATGTGCAGTGTGGTCTCTCCCAATTCCGACAGAAAAAAACTGTTGTGGTAGCCAAAACAAACCTCAGTTTGTTCAAGCAACGCAGAAAATGAGCAGTTTGTGTGGTAATCGTCGTAAACTGATACTGATCCCATTGATTGAGAGTGTGTGCTTTTTTCTTGAGAAACTGCTACTAATGAAAACAAGAAAAACACAGCTGCTAAATAATATTTCATGTGAATGCGTCAAATTAACGCTTCTGTTTTTTTGAATGGTGATAATTATAAAACATGCTCCTACATGTCCATTTCATCGTCGGAAAAAGTTCCAACCTTAGCCTTTTCAATCAGATGAAGTGACCTTTTGACCGCCGCTCGTAAACTAATGGGTTGATATTTCCCATACGTCCTTTCAGGATTGTATTGGGAATGAATTTCATGATTGTCGGGTCTGACATGCAGAATTTGAACCCGTAATCGCATCGCAAATCAATGAATTTTGCCATTTAATGTTATTAATTTTGTACTAACTAGTGTCTAATCCAAACAGACTAAACGATTTCGATTACAAATATATGGATGCTTTTTGAATTTTGCAACGTCAATTAAAATTTTAAATAAAATTTAAAGCCAAGCGACACCTCAAACAAGAGAATGAGGTGCCGCTTGACATGCCTAATATTGATAGCTCTTTATAAATGAATGTATAATGATCTACCGATGTGATATGGATTATCTTATTTTGAATGTGATACCAGCCTGTGCATAAGGAATTCCGTTGCCAGAATCTGTTCCAAACTCAGCTTTGAAACCGAATCCACTGGTTACGAAAAATCTTGCGCCAATGAATGGACCGAAGCTGAACTTGTTACGGGTTGGATTCTCTCCGAAATAGTTGTAGAATTCTACGTCTTCCACATAGTTCCAGATCTTCCAGTGTCCACCCATAAGCAAACCTGCATAGACGTCTATTCTGTCAGTTGGGTCAAAGTGGAAAGCTCCACGGAATGCCACGAAAATATTGTGTAATTCTGCGTCGTAGAATAGATTGGTGTGATAGTAATATCCGTGATAGTTGTAACCGTACTTGTAACCCCATACATCATATAGGTAGTAGCTCGCCATACCTCCTAAAGATATTGCCATTTTGCCACTTTTGCCCAAACTTGTCAAACCTCCGTCTACGCACAAAGATAGAGGTGGAATCATTACTTCTTTATGCTCTGTCCCTGATTGAGTCGGTGCACCGATGGTGATGTCCATCGCCACACTGCCTTCTGTGAATGCTGCACTTGCACCTTTCTTTTTGCTGCCTTTTGCAGGGGCGGAAAAAGCTAATGAAGCACATAAAATGCCACAAGTTACTGTTAATAGTTTTCTCATTTTCTTTATTGTTTCACTCAAAACACTGCAAAAAGTATGCCATGGCAAGCCTTTGTTTTGCCGCTGTCATAATTTTTGGCAAATTGTTAATAAATGGTTCCCGTTTTCATCTGTGGTGGCAATGATATATTTGTCTCCACCCTCTTTTATTCCAAGTTTTTTTCTAAGTTCATCAGCCTGCAGTGGAAAATTTCTGCATGTGATGTTTGCTCGTTTTATGCCGTCAAGGTTTTCTTTGAGCTCTTTCTTGTTCATCGAAAATATCTTCTCCACTTCAAATTTCCTTCCTGGAAAGTCTTCGTATAATTCGTCAGACGTGAACAGATGGCTGAATGGGGCTATCTTTTTAACTTTCTCTGAAGCTAAGCAGTCGCTGATGTTTGCTTTGAGAATTGCGACGTTGGGTTCGTAGAGATAGGAGAGTGGAGCAGAGTATGAAGCACATCCTGTGGGCGACGCTGATGTTGATTCCAACATTTCAGTCTTTCCATCTGGCTTGATGTTTGCCGCCACGATCCTCTTGAATGAGGCTTCCTTCTTGCATACGAAAAGCAATTCTTTGCATTCGTTGTCTACGGCTACTACGTGCACTTCTTCAACACAGCCTAAATCTCTTACAGCAGATTTGATGTCGAGCATAGGTGATAGTTTCAGCATCATGCGGTCGCATTTGCTCAGCAATGTCTCTTTAAGCGCGGCAACGTCTGGCTCACAATCTTTTATCTCCACTGTTTTCTTGCCGTTTTTGTCGCGGCGAGCAGGGTCGAGAAAAATCAAATCATAATGCGACGTTGATGCTTTTATCAGTTCTATGCCGTCTGCGTTTGTCGCCGATACATTCGTCGCACCGAGCGACTTGAAATTATGAGATGCTATTCTGCAGAGGTCAGCATTTCGCTCCACGTATTCTGCTTTTTTGAAATGGCGAGAAATGAAGTAGAAGTCTATTCCGAATCCGGATGTCAGATCTATCATGGATGCACCGTCGCCAGCGACCGACTGCTTGTATATTGCCGTCTTCTCAGAAGAACACTGCTCCATGGAGAGCTTGACGGGATAAACTATGTTTTCTGCGTTTGCAAACGAAGGCAATTTTGATTTTGCGATCTGTCGGCCTTCGATCTGTTGTAAGGCTGCACGAATATCAATATCCTTGCGCGACGAGAATTTTAACGCCAATTTCGCCACGTCATCGTCCTGATGAGCGGCGATAAAGGCTAAAGTGTCGGCAGAGAAGAAATCTTGCATGAATTAAGAGAATACGACAGTCTTGTTTTTGTAAACCAACACTTTTCTGTCGATATGTTTTTCCACGGCGCGGGAAAGCACAATTTTCTCCAGATCCTCACCTTTGTGGATGAAGCTCTTCACAGAATCTTTGTGCGTGACGCGTGCCACATCCTGCTCGATAATCGGACCTGCGTCAAGCTCGGTAGTCACATAGTGAGACGTTGCTCCGATAATCTTCACACCTCTTTCAAAAGCCTGGTGGTATGGTTTCGCACCTACGAATGCTGGCAAGAAAGAGTGGTGGATGTTGATGATTTTGTTAGGATATTTGTTGATCATGTCCTCGCTGATGATCTGCATATATCTGGCAAGAACAATGAAGTCGATGTTGTTCTCGGCTAAAAGATCCATTTCCGCTTTCTCTATTTCAGCTTTGTTCTCCTTTGTCACATGGAACACATGATATGGAATGCCGAATTTCTCGCCGACCCATGCCAAATCTGGGTGGTTGGAGATAATCAACGGAATGTCAACATTAAGTTCCCCTGCTGAATAGCGGGCAAGAATGTCAAACAAGCAGTGAGACATTTTAGAAACGAATATTGCCATGCGTGGTTTGATGTCTGAGAAGTACAGACTGAACTGCATGTCGTAGCGTGAGCCAAACAAAGTCGAGAAGTATTCGTTCAATTTGTCTCGTGGAATAAGGAAATTAGTCAGATCCCACTCAATTCGAGTGAAGAAAGTGTTCTGCTGATAATCCACGTGTTGGTCAAGATAAAGGATGTTACCTTTGTTCACATTTATGAAGCTGGTCACTGCAGCCAAGATACCCTCCTGGTCAGGACAGTGAATAAGTAGTATAGCAGTGTTGCTTTTTTGTTCCATGTCGTTTATTTTCATTTACAATGCAAAAATAATATTTGTGACGGTGATATGCAATTATAAATGCAGAATGAGAATGCAAAATGCATAAAAAACAAAAGGAACGCAAATGAGCGTTCCTTTTGATATTGATTGATGAATAATTTTATCTAATTAAAGTGAAATGTCCGAAATACTGTCGGTCTATTTCGTCAATGTCGATTTCATACCAATAGTCAGTAGCTGGCAATTTTGATCCATTGTAAGTTCCATCCCAACCATTTTCAAATTCTTTGCCAAATGCAGAGTATAACAACTTTCCATATCTATCGTAGATTTTGATAGAAGAGTTTGGATACACATCTACTAAATTTTTGACTGTCCAGACGTCATGTTCTCCATCTCCATTAGGAGTAAAGAAGACAGCTGGTTCTGGTTCTGTAGCCTTAACAACGATCTCTTGCTCTGCCGTACAACCTGTGCTATCTTGAACCTGAAGGATGTGATTTCCGTAAGGCAGATGATCTTTCTTGTCTGAATTGCTTTCCAATATGCCTAAGTCTTTTGAACCAAGGTACATATGGTATGGCATTGTTCCACCAGTCACTGTATATTCGACACTTCTGTCGTCAGGATTTACAGAGTCTACACTCAACTCTGGTATCGGGTTGACTGTTATTGTGACAGACTCTTTTGCGTGACAACCTTTTGCATTTTTATCAACGTCTGATGGCAAATCCAAGTCAGCGTATATTGAGTATGTTGTCGTCTCATTTAAGTATAGTGTTGGAGACAGTACATTTGAAGGCACTTCTGGATCCCAATAGTAAGTCGGTGATAGGGTCTTTCCGTTTTTGAAGTCGTATGTCTTCAATGTCACATTCATTGAAGATGGCTGACCTTCACATACTTGATCCTGATTGTTGAACAATCTTAGTCGCAACTGAATATCCACAACATTGATATTCCAAATTGTGTCTATCGGACATCCTGATTCTGTGAAGCCGGTTATTTTCTTTTGGAATGTTCCTGCAACCATAAATGAGTCTCCGAACAGAATTTGTTCTCTACAGATCAAAGTGTCAAGATGAACCTCACCACCTTCGTTAACAACCAAGTGAAGGATTGTTGTACTATCACAGCCGTTGCTGGCTCCCTTCTCTATTTTCTCAACTATGACGGTGTCGATAGGATAGTTGTAAACCTTGCCGGCAAATTCGTAGTTGTCAGACGGACAAACTATTGCAGATTTTGTTACTTCGACTGGCTCTACCACTGTGATGTTTGGTGTGATTATACTATCACATCCCCAAATTGACTGCAACTTTATCTCTGATCCTTTGTATGTTCCGACTTTGTTGTATGGCACTCCGTCATATGAGTCTCCCTTACATACCGTGACCTCTTCCTCTAACTCATATTTAGGGTGGACAAAAACGTATTGAGCATGACGACAACCATCAGAGTCGAAAGCAATAGAGTCTCCTTCTATTTCATCAACTTCTGTGTAGTATTTGTCTACATTGTCGTCGGTGATGTATTTTTCTCCTTCGCATAGATGTTTAGGGTCATCCATTACAACATCGTCTGTCACTCTTATATAGTGCTTTTGTATAGATGTCGGACATCCAGACTCTTGGTCTCTTTCGATAATATCGTCTAATCTGATGTCGCCTACTGTTGGATAGTCGTTATTCAAACATTGCATGTCATATTTCGTATCCAAAGACTTGTATTGTATGCATGTTATAATGTATTGGATGGCTCTGTCTTCGAAGTCAACGGTTTGGTCGTCAGCATCAACCGTACTCAATACATCTCCATATTCAGTTGTGATTGTGGAATCTTTGCACATTACGATTCTGATTTTGTTTAAGGTTTCCTTGACCTCAAAATCTTTCTGTATAGAACATAGATTATTTCCAAAATTGTCACTTGTGGAAACGATAAGTCTATATGTTCCATTGTGCAACTCCTTTTCAAATGAAGCTATTGTGTAGCTGATGTCACTTCCTGGTGTGTAGTTGCCTCCTGAACCACTTATCTCTTCAAAATCTTTACTTGATTCGTTGTATTTATACCACTTATATACTACGTTAGAGTATGAACTTCCAAAAAAAGCGTCGAATTCATCTTGGTCGTAAGTGGCTTTTAGCGTAGCTGGCTCTTTGTAGTAGAATTTACCTGTGGTGATTTCTATCGTTGGCTGGTTCACAGAAATAGTGATATCGTCCAATGCAATATCCCAGCCTGAGGACATATTTATTAATGATTCTACTAAAAAGTCTACAGAAGAAATACTAGAATCATCCACTTTAAATGTTGTGGATAGGTGCTCCCATGTGATTTGACCTGTTGTTGGGGTTTTTAGATTTAATTCTTTAGATGCCAGTGTTTTTCCTCCTCCTATGATTGAAACACTTACTGTATTAGCTGCAACATCCTTATCATTCAATGCAGCTAGATATGCCTCAAGTTTGAATTCTACACCAGCACAAGATACAGGCAATACTTTCTTATATAGCTTTAGTCTGTTTACGTTTGGCGTACAGTCAAATGCCATATAATATCCTTTTTTTGTGTCACTTGGAAATGTGTGGTCTCCTCCTTTCACCCATCTAGGCATACCGGTATATGACTCACCCCAGTTTGTAAGATTGCATCCCTTTCCCACGTCTGCCAGTTCCGTTGCTTTGATAATAATATACTTCCCTGGTCCAAACATCGTGTTCTGGCCAATCCACTCCAAATCGGTTTCCATTTCAGTGCTGCTTGGCTTAGTGTTGCAAATGGCATCTGCACTTTCATCGTTTCCTCCAAAGTCCATTTTTACCACTTCTCTCCATTCCATTGCATATGTAGTGACAGTTGTCGATAGTGCGACAAGTCCTAGTAATATTTTAGTAAAATTCTTCATCATACTCGTAAACCCTATTATTTATTTTTCATTCAATTCTATATAGCAAAAATAATAAATTTTTAAATGGAGTATACTTTTTTTTGGTTTTTTTAACTGTTGCCTATTGTATAACATAAAAACAAAACAAAAATGCCACGCCGTGATTAAATTAAACTCCTCTGAAATAAGGAATTGGGGTACGCGTTTACTTTGTAATCCTCCGTGCGATGCAAAACAAGGATGCAAGCAACCTTGAGTCGAGGCCCGCCATTGTAAACGACAATTTCACCCGGAATGTTGTTATAATTGTAAAGTTTAACAATCAATTGACGGCGTGGCATTACAAAAATAGCGTTTTTTGAGCATTCGACAAGGGTTTCCGTTTTTTTTCTTTAATTTTGTCTTTGCATTTTAATACGATATGGCAAAAAAAGGTACTATATATCTGATCCCAAACACACTTGGCGATTGTGACATTGATAATCTGTTCCCACAATATAATTATGTGGTGATTCGTAAGTTACGTCATTTTATAGTCGAGGATGTCCGTACTGTCCGCAGATTCTTGAAAAAGGTAGACAAGGATATTGATATAGACTCACTGACTTTCTATACTTTAAATAAACATACGTCTCCTGAAGAAATCTCGACTTTCTTGAATCCTCTTTTCGACGGCAATGACGTGGGTATCATTTCTGAGGCTGGCTGCCCGTGTGTGGCTGACCCGGGAGCGGAGGTTGTGAAGATTGCCCAGCGTAAGGATATAAAAGTGGTGCCTCTGGTCGGACCGTCGTCTATCCTTATGGGGCTTATGGCTTCTGGCTTCAACGGACAAAGCTTTGCTTTTGTAGGATATCTTCCGATTGAGTCTGCCGACAGGTTGAATGCTGTGAAGAAACTTGAACATCGCGCTTCAAGTGAACATCAGTCGCAGATTTTTATCGAAACCCCTTACCGTAATATGAAGATGATGCAGATGCTTCTACAGACTCTTCAGCCTAACACTCTGCTTTGCGTGGCTTGTGATGTGACTCTTGAAACTGAGTATATTGTCACAAAAACAGTGGCTGAATGGAAAAAAATGACGCTGCCTGATCTGAACAAACGCCCGTCTATATTCATTATATATAAGTAGACGGAATTGCATTATGCATTTTATTTTGTGTAGTCAATTCAAATTCTTAACTTTGTAAAAACTTTTTTAGACTAATATATTTCATGGAACAGAAAATCCCATACAAAATTTATTTGACGGAGGATGAAATCCCTACAGCTTGGTATAACCTTCGCGCTGATATGAAGAAGAAGCCGGCTCCGCTTCTAAATCCTGCTACTCTAAAACCTCTTACTGCTGAAGAGTTGAGTGAGGTGTTCTGCAGTGATCTTGTGGCTCAGGAGCTTGACGAGGATACCGCATATGTCGCTATTCCTGAAGAAATCCGTAATTTCTACAAGATGTACCGCCCTTCTCCAGTGGTCCGTGCCTACTGCCTTGAGAAGAAACTTGGCACTCCTGCTGAAATCTATTATAAGTTTGAGGGTAACAACACATCTGGAAGCCACAAACTAAATTCTGCAATTGCTCAGGCTTACTACGCTAAGAAGCAGGGCTTGATCGGTGTGACAACTGAAACAGGTGCTGGTCAGTGGGGTACTGCTCTTTCTATGGCAAGCGCATATTTCGGCTTGGACTGTAAGGTGTATATGGTGAAATGCTCATACGAGCAGAAACCGTTCCGTCGTGAGGTGATGCGCACTTATGGCGCTACTGTCACTCCTTCTCCTTCCAACACAACTGAGATCGGACGCAAGATCCTTGCTGAATTCCCAGGCACAACAGGTAGCCTTGGCTGCGCTATCTCTGAGGCTGTTGAGGTGGCCACTCACACTGAGGGTTATCGCTATGTGTTGGGTAGTGTGTTGAATCAGGTGCTTCTTCACCAGAGTGTGATTGGATTGGAGGCTAAGACTGCTCTCGACAAGTATGGTGTTAAACCAGATATCATCATCGGTTGCGCAGGTGGTGGATCAAACCTTGGCGGACTTATCGCTCCGTTTATGGGTGAAAAGTTGAGAGGTGAGGCCGACTACAGAATCATCGCTGTTGAGCCAGCGTCTTGCCCAAGCTTCACTCGTGGAAAATATGCGTTTGATTTCTGCGACACTGGTAAGATCTGCCCTCTTGCTAAAATGTACACTCTCGGAAGCGGATTCATTCCGTCGGCAAGCCATGCTGGTGGACTTCGTTTCCATGGTATGTGTCCTACTCTTTCTGAACTTTACGATCAGAAGATGATGGAGGCTGTGGCTGTTGAGCAGACAAGTGTGTTTGAGGCTGCTGAGATGTTCGCTCGTGTCGAGGGTATCCTTCCTGCTCCAGAGAGCTCGCATGCAATCCGTGTCGCAATTGATGAGGCGTTGAAATGCAAGGAGACGGGAGAGAAGAAGAAAATCTTGTTCGGCCTTACTGGTACTGGATATTTCGACCTTGTCGCTTATGAAAAATACAACAATGGCGAAATGGGCGACTATATTCCATCAGATGAGGATATCAAGAAAGGCTGGGCTACAATGCCAAAGGTTGATCTATAATTAGTAGGGACGGGAATCCTCCCGTCTTCACCTTTAAAATATTGGAGACGTGATTATTCGCGTCTCCTTTTTTATTAATTTTGCACTCGATTACAAATAATCGAATAATAGACTAAACTTTTAATCAAAATGAATTTGAATCTCATGAAATTAGCCTGTAGTTGCCTGGCTTTGATTGGTTTGACATCTACTGCAACAGCTTCAGAGTATTATCGTCGTATCACTCCAGAAGAGTTGAAAAAAGAGAGAACACAGAAAAAGTGTGAGTTTGTTTGGAGTGAACTGGGAGAGAAGTTGATCACAGAAATGGCTATCGACTATCAGAATGCTCTTTTTGTCACCAACATGAATTCTGAAGTGGAATCTAAAAAAGCTGAAATGCAGGATTTGATGAAGAAAAATCCTTCTGATTTCGGAATCCGCTATACACAAATGTTCGTTATCCCTGCGATTGATCAACTTGAGAACAGCCTTGATTTGGTGAGGGACACGATCCTTCCTTCTGCTTTAAGACAAAATGGTTTTTATTATGATCCAGAAGAAAAACCTGCCGACAGTTTGATGGCAGATTTGAAAAAAGAGCCGTCTTCAATTGCATGCTATAAGGGAAAATATTATGAGGTGTGGCAGTATAAGGCAGAGAATGACAGAATGAAGACCTCTATTGTCTACACTCCGCTAGGCTATGAGAAAATCAAAATACTTTACCGTGAGGAGGCGAATATTAAAGTGGATTATACTGAGTTGAAAAACACATTCAGTAATGCTGCAGAGCAACGCAAGGATATCCAGGAAGCCCGTAAGGAGCATCCTCTCGACTATGGACAATTCTTAGGCGAAGACTATCAGTGGGTGCTTTGCGAAACGTGGCGAGAAGTGATAGTGAAACCAACATCCACAGAAGAAAAATAAATTGTTGGGGCGACTCATGTGTTTGCCAGTCATGTGGCAAGTCATATACAACAAAAGCCGGATTTTGGTCCGGCTTTGTTTTTTATAAAATGTTGTCAGTTTTTAGCTCCTGTACAATTTTATTTTCCTATTGGCTGAGTAAGAGTCACGTAACCGTTCTTCAAGTTGATGAACTTTGCAATCTCTTCTCTGTTGATGTTGCCGCAAACACAAGTCTTCAAATTCTCAGCGGCGCAGAATAGGTAGATGTTCTGGCTGATGTAACCGGTGTCTGTAGCTCCGTAGAATGCGATGCTGTGCTCATCCCAACCCTGCATTTTGTCGTAGTTGGCAACCATGATCAAATCTACGCTGGCATTTGCGTGGAAAGGATTGTTTCCTGCCTGAGCACGGAAATCACCTTTGTTGACCAATTTCAACTTATGACCGACTGGCAGATATAGGTAAACGGCAGTCTTAGTGCAAACGTAAATGTCGATCTCCTGCGCGTTTCTTGCAGTAGGAGCAGTCAGACGTGGATCGTCAGCCACAGGTCTGTTTACTCCGGATGCAGTCCAGAGAAGATTTGAGATAGTCTGGTCCGACAAAGCGTCTGGCTTGAAGTTGCGGAATGTGGCACGTGCTGACAAAGCATCATAGATTGGCATACCTCCAGTTGTCTGAGGAGCGGGAAGGATAATAGAGTCTGCCACCAAAGTGTCGATTGAGAAAACCTGATTTTCTGTTGTGGCAGAGCATACTAATTTTGCTGTGTTTGATGATTCTGCATTTTCTGTCTTTCCGCATGAAGATAGAGAGGAAAGAGCACAAGCGATAGAAAAAGCTGAAATTAAAAGTTTTTTCATCTTTTAGTGAGTGTTGAATTATTAATATATACCTGAGATATTTGTTTTCTCGAGTCGAATGCAAATGTACTAAAAATATTCAAAAAAAGGCGCGTCATTCAGACGTGCCTTTTAAGAAGAATCTAAAAAAGATTATTTGTACATTATTTTCTTTCCGTTGTTTATATAAACGGTTCCTCGTTCAGGATGGTCCACTTTCTGTCCCTTCATGTTGTAGTACACATTCTCTTTTGAGGAAGGATCAGCAAGAATGTTATCTACAGCCAATTCATGATTGGAGCCTACATTGATCGTTATCGACTCTTTTGCGTGGCATCCCTTCGCATTCTTGTCGACGTCGGATGGCAAATCTAAGTCAGCAAAAATTGTGTATGTTGTTGTATGCTCGATTGTGAATGTTTGACTTAATGCGTTTGATAGTATTTCAGGCTCCCAATGGTAAGTCGGAGTTAGTGCTCTGCCTTTTGTATCGTACGTTTTTATGGTAGCGTTCAATGTCACCTCATCTCCTGGTTTTAGCTCTGTCTTATCGGTAAATATTCTTAGTCGTAAATTGATATCCACAACTTCGATATTCCAAATTGTGTCTATAGGATATCCTGATTCTGTGATGCCGGTTGTTGTCTTTTGGAATGTGCCGGCTACCATGAATGTGTCTCCAAACAAAATCTGCTCTTTACAGATCATGGTGTCAAGGAAAACCTCCTCTATCGCATATGTGGAGAAGTTAGTTGCCAATGCAATCAGCACTGGTAGAATAAATTTTTTCATGATACTCATATTCTCTGTTATTTTGTGAAATTAATAAATTTACAAATGATATATTAGTTGCCCGTTTTGAAAAAAAATGCCACGTTGTGTTAAAATAATAGAGGATGGGGCTTCAAACAAAACCAATTCTCTACAGAATGAAAATGTCCTAAAACTACGACATTAAAAACATCATCACAAATCATCGCATTAGATAAAAAATAAGTGGCTAAACCAGAAAAGACTTTACTTGGTTTTTAACACATTAATTATGTTTTTAGACAACAAGACAAAATTATAAAAAATATAAAATATATGCAAGATTTCTAATAGTATGCTTGATTTAATTATAGGATTTTATTGTGTTTTAAGGAATGATATATTTTGAATTTTTATTCAAGTAAATGCGGAAATCTAGATATAAATGATTAAATTTGCAAAAAATTAACAAACAGTTATGACAGAGATTAAAGGAAAGTGGGCACTTGTTACTGGTGCATCACGAGGTATCGGAGCTTTGGCGGCTAAATTCTTAGCAGAAAGAGGCTGCAACGTCGTTCTTCAGAGTAGAAAAAAGTCGCATCTTGACGCTGTTTTGACCGAAGTCAAGAATATGGGTGTTGAGGCTTACTCGGTAGAGTGCCAGTTGGAAGACGACAAGGATGTCAAACGTATGCTTAAAGAGATCGATGATAATGGCACAAACATTGAAATCGTTCTAAATAATGCTGGTATTCAGGTGACATATCGTGCTTATCCAGAGTATTATAATACTCCAGCGGAGGATTTTGTGGAAAGCTTGAAGGTCAACACAATAGCACCAATGATTATCTGCTACCACTACTTGCCTCGTATGATCAAGGCTGGTTTCGGCAGAATCGTTAACACTACAAGTGGTATCAATCTTGAGCCAGAGCAGGCTGCATATTCGGCAAGCAAGGCAGGTCTTGATAAGATCACTAAGGATTTGGCTTCTAAGATCGACGGTACTGATGTCGTTCTCAGCCTTACAGATCCAGGTTGGTGCCGTACAGATTTGGGTGGACCAAACGCTCCAAATGCACCTGAGAGTGCTTTGCCAGGAGTTGTGTTGGGCGTGTTTGCTGACGACAAAAAGTCGGGCAGAATCATTTCCGCTCAGGATTACGCAGGCATGACGCTAGAACAGGCGTTGGCTAAATTGAAGTAAGAATAATATTAGGATGTTAAGATTAGACATTTTTTTAATAGAAGGAGAGTCAATAGGCTCTCCTTTTTTGTTGTTGCTTGACTAGTCTTAAATGACAGTTACTGATTTTTTTACTTAATTTTATTAGTCGTAACAAAATAGCCATTGGGGATGCGGTAGACTGTCGTCATGTATATTCAGTATTGAGGGATTCCCTCATAATCTAAAAAAATATGGATAAATAATATTTTAAGGTTGTGTGCGAAATAAAATAAAAACATAGAAAATTGTTAAGAAATAGCGATATGGCTCGCATATATATCAAATAAAATTTGATTGTTTGCATATTATCAATACATTTGCCAAAAGTAATACGATATTTCACTTTGTATTTAGTGTGGTTAATTATAAAATTTGTGGTATGAGGAGAACAATAAGTAAAATTTCGTGTTTTTTTTTCATTTTGATTGGAAATAATATGCAGATTAGTGCACAGGAGTTCTTTTCAAATGAAAATGTAATTTCTTTTTGTACAGAAGAGAATGATTTGGGAATTCGTTTTCCTGCAGGAACTTCCGATGAAGAGGCATTTGAATTCATCAGTGGATGTTTAGAAAGCTCCTCGTCTCCACAATGGTTTATTATGCAAATCGATGAGCCTGGTTTGCTTGGAATCACTATAGAACATTCTGAAGGGTATGATGTTGATTTTGCTTGTTATGGACCATTCAAAGGAAAGAACAAGCAAGAGGTGATCAAAAGTATTAATAAAGATATTACAATATATGCTGTTGAGGATGAGTATTTATACGACGAGGATGCCTACGTTGTATCAGACACGTGTTATTCTCAGAGTTATCTTGATGAATTCTATCGAGTAACGGCATTGTCGGATAGTATATATGTTGATTGCTATAAACATTTTTTCCAGTTAGATCCATCTGATTTTGACAATATTTCTGAATACTTTGATTACTGTGACGCCGAAGAAGAAAAGTTATATTCATGTATTGATGAAACAGAACAGAAAGAACATGTGATATTTCCTCCTGATCCTGTACAGTTTGATATGACAAATCCATGTTTTAGAGGTTATAATGATAATTATCCATTGGAATCCATGGTCGATTGTAGTTATAGCACCAGCAGTAAGGAATTTTGTTACATACCAGAAGCAAAAAATGGGGAATGGTATTTATTCTTAGTTACAAATTATTCTCAAAAGCCAGGTACTATTTCTTTTAATAAGACTGCTGGAACAGCAACAACCAATTGTAAGATCATTGTTGACGCTATGACTGTTGGCCCGGTGTGTGAAGGGGAGTCTTTTGAATTGGATGTCAACAACGCTCCTGATGAAGCCACATTCTTATGGACGGGACCTAAAGGATTTGTTTCTACAGAAAAGAATCCTACTATCTCCAATGCTACACAAGAGAATTCTGGTATATATACGGTTGTGATGGTTTCTAACGGCGTGTCTTCAGATGAAGTAGAGGTGCCTGTTGTCGTTAACAAAAGACACGTTGTTGATATAAAGAAGGAGATAAAAGAGGGTGAATCTTACATTTTTGGAGATGAGACTTTAACAATTTCTGGAGAATATCAGAAGACATTTACAAGTGAGATCACTGGTTGCGATAGTGTTGTTAACCTTTCTCTTACGGTATTGGGTAAAGATTTTACCATTTCTAGTAATAGTCCTGTTTGTGAAGGAAATGCTATTTCTTTTAAGGTTCTCAACTCTCCTAAAAACGCAACGTTCTCTTGGACTGGCCCGAACGGGTTTTCTTCTAAAGAAGAATCACCGACTTTAGATAATGTGTCTGACGCAAACAGTGGAAGGTATTCGCTTTCTGTTACAGTAAATGGAATTGTTTTGCCAACAATAGAAACAGATGTTGTGGTTAACAATATTCAGCACACAGAAATAGCGGACTCTATTTTGCAAGGCGAAACAATCTTGTTCAATGGTCAGCGATTATCAGTTTCAGGCACATACCAAGACACATTGGTTAGTGCCACGACTGGTTGTGATAGCATCGTCACTCTCATTTTAACTGTAGAAGAACTGAAAGATGCTATGATTTCTAATAACAGCCCATTGTGTGAGGGAGAACGTTTATATCTCTACATTGATGATGCTCCAGAAGGTGTATCTTATGAGTGGTCGGGACCAGACGACTTTAAGTCGACAGAACAAAACCCTACTATTGATGAAGTTACAAAATCGAACTCGGGCATTTATTCCGTCAAATATGAATATAAAGGAAAATCATTCACTCTGACGACACCTGTAGTGATTAATAGCGTCAAGAAACAGTTTGTCAAGGCTGTTATTAAGGGTGATGAAACCTATAAAATAGGAGATGCTGAATATTCTGAGGCTGGAGAATATACAGTCACACTGGTTAGTGAGTCTGATTGTGATAGCATTGTTTATTTGAATCTTACACGAGCATGCGAGGCTAATGATCTTATACCAGAAATTATGTTCTCTCCTAATTCGGATGGCGAAAATGACAGATGGATCATAAAGAATGTAGAATTATATTCTGACATTACTGTGAAAATCTATGACAGGATGGGTAAGCTTGTTAGAGAATTTGATGCCTATGATAATCTAGAAAACAGCTGGGACGGAAAAGATTACGCAGGTAGAACCCTTCCGTCTACAGATTATTGGTATGTGATAGATGTGGAAGAATCAGACAGACAGTATGTTGGCCATGTGACTTTGCTACATTGATGAATAGGATGGGGTAGCAGACTCCTATAACTCAAAAATAGGAAGGCTTCACTGTTAAGCCTCCCTATTTTTGTATGAGGAATTAAAATCTTTTGTCTTGTAAAGATCAATCAAGTAGACGGTGGTAGTGGCAGAATAACAGTTTGCCATTCTCGTCTCTCAGGTGGAATCCGTTGCCTTCACAATAACGGAACATCTTGCATTCGCCGCACTCGTCTTTCTTCATCCAACTGCGGTCGCGGAATTTCTGGTATCTGTTTGTCCACACATCCCAAAGATCATCCGTATAGATGTTGCCCTGATGATAGTTGGCTCTGATGCTCGGGCATGCTGATATACTGCCGTCTGCTAGAATTGAGCTTACGTTGACACCTGCATTGCATTGGTAGAATGTGTCACGCACCTCCGTCTCATATCCGCCTAAGAATCCTTCACATCCGTAGCTCACTTTTATTTTCCCTTCTTTGCGGGTGTCTGCAATAAACTTCATCAGATCGGTAAACTGACGGTCGTTCAACTGTAATTCCGGATTTTCAGCGGCTCGTCCGACAGGGAATATAGTGAAGATTCTCCACTCTTTCACTCCGATGCTGATGAGGAAATCTCTGAATTCAGGAAGCGAGTCATAATTTTTCTGGTTCGCGCAAGTCACGACATCATAAACAATATCATTGTCGGCGACGAGTAGTTTGATGGCTTCAACCGCATGCTTGAATCCATTGGGTATGCGGCGCATCCAGTCGTGAGCCTCTTCAAAACCGTCCAGACTGATGGTGATGGAATGCATGCCTGCTGCTTTCAGACGCTTAAAACGTTCTGCGTTGAGCAAATATCCGTTTGAGACGATGCCCCAAGGATACTCTCGTTTGTTCAATTCAGTGCCTACATAATCGATGTCTGGCCTGACAAGTGCTTCTCCTCCTGTAAATATAATAAAAGTCTTATGTGTGTCCACATGTGGAGTCAGACTGTCTATCACTCTCAAAAAATCTTCGGCAGGCATATCCTTGCTGTTGGCTGTCGCCTTACAGTCGCTGCCACAGTGTCTGCAAGCCGCATTGCACCGCAATGTACATTCCCAAAAAAGGACACGCAGTTGAGGTGGTGTGCTTTTCCTTATCTTACGGGTAAGCTCTAAGCCAATCCTTTTACGGATAGAAATCTTTTTTTCTGCCATCCTTTACTTTTTCTTTAGAGTAATGTCGATTTCTTGGGTGGCGACGGTTTCCCAGTCTCCTACATGTTTGTATTTGAAGTCTGATTTATTAGCTTCTTTGCGGATAGTGTCAGGCTCATAGCCATCTTTGTTGGTGATGACTTCATAGTTTATACTTTTGTTGCCAAATCCATCTAGCAAATCTCCGTGACTTACTTCGTATACACCTTTTTTGTTGGAGTAGACAGTTTGAATTGGTTGTGAGATTGTGTCTTTGGATTTTTCACCGTAAATGGATTCCTTTTCGACAATCACGTCTGCCTTCACGCTGACTTCAGCTCCCTGTACTTTGTTGCCGTTTTCGTCCTTTACAGTGCCGTTGGTTTTATATGTGGTGTAAGGACAACCATATTCGTCTGTCCCTACACAGCTTTGCATTTGAAAACCAAGCATAGCTAAAATACCGGCCAATATTTTGGATGATTTCATTATTTATTTTCTCTTTAGAGTGACGTTTATTTCGTTTTTTGCTATTGTTTCCCACTCTCCTCCTTTTTCGAATTTTAAATCCATTCCTTTCACTTCCTTACGTATAGTGTCTGGCAAATATCCGTTTTTGTCGGTGATGACTACATAATGATATATGGCATCGCCATTGAGATGGACTCCGGATCTTCTTGTCTCATAGTTGCCACGTTTGTCGCTCATCACAGATTCTTTGGAGTGCCATATTGTATCGCTTTGCACACCGATGGAATCTGTCGTCTCCACAACGGCATCAATTTTTACGCTGACTTTGGCGTCTTGGATTTTGTTGCCATTCTCGTCCTTTACGGTGCCGTGAGTCTTGTATGTGGTGTATGGGCATCCATATTCTTCACGGCCTTCCTCTTCTTCTGTACAACTTTGCATCTGAAATCCAAGTATGGCCAATAGCCATGTTAAAATTTTAGTTGTTTTCATATCTGTCTTTTATTTTTTCTTTAGAACAATGTTGATTTCATGAGTTGCGATAGTTTCCCATGTATCTTCGTCTTTATACTTGAAGTCCGTCTTTTTTACCTCTTTACGGATAGTGTCAGGTTGGTATCCGTCTTTGTTTGTGATTACTTCATAGTTTAGTTTGACGTTGCCAATATCATCTAAATCTTTATGTGTTGTTTCGTATTTGCCTTTTCTGTCACTCATGGCTGTTTTTGTGGAAATGACGGGATGAGTCTTGTCTATGCTTAAATGGAGACTATCTGGACGTGACTCAATCTTTACTTTGACTTCTGCACCTTTTATCTTATCTCCCTTTTCGTCTACTACGGTGCCTTGAGTCTTATATGTGGTGTATGGACACCCATATTCGCAACTCTGCATCTGGAATCCAAGTATGGCAAGTAATCCGCCTATAAGTTTTGTCGTTTTCATGATTTATTCTTTTTTTTCCCTTTTTAGAATAATGTCGATTTCTTGACTTATTGTCTTATCCTCTCCTTTTTTCGTGACCTTAATGTTTTCACTTTCGACTTCTTTGCGAATCGTGTCTAGATAGTAAGGATACGAAGGGGATGAGGTGATTTCATATTCAATCTTTCCAATTGTTTTTGTGAAATCACATTCTCCGTATTTGGATTCATATTTGCCATTTTGGTCGCTGGTGACGGTTCGCTCTGATGTTAAAGCAATGTCGCCGTTTGTGTCATAAACATCGATTTTTATATTGACTTTCGTGTTTGACCATTTTCTGCCTTTTTCGTCTTTTACTGTGCCATTTGTTTTGAATTCAGTGTACTGACATCCGTATTCTAAAGCCGAAAAAGGAAAACAACTCTGCAGTTGAAGTCCAATTATCGATAATATCCATGCATATAGTTTAGATTTACTCATGTCCTTTTCTGCGCATAAATTATTATATTTACAAATGTAGTCTATGCGTCTTGAAAACACAACTTTTTTATGTTAAAAAATGTTGCTCTAAAAATCGCGGCCATTTCTTAGAGTCAAGAAGTAATTCTAATATTTTGTGTCAACTGCGACAACTTGGTACCATTTTGAATTTGCGACACTCAAAGAGACCTCTTTGTATTTTACTCCATTCACAATGTAATATGTCTCTCCTGACACCTCTTTCATTTCCGCATTTTTCGGTATCCAATCAACAATAACTCCAACAGGTGGAACTGCGACGTCGTACATCTTCACTACAGGATTAAATACGTAGAAAGTCCCATAGTAATAGTAGTATGCAGTGCCGTTAAATGTATATTCACGTCGCCCGACAGGAATGGTAGGCACTCTAAATCCTACATGTGGCTCGTGAATCACGTATGTGTCTTCTTTCTGTAAATAGAAAATTCCATCGCGATAGTGATAAATTCCATCAGAATGACGTATTTGAAATGAATTCTTTGTCGCACGTCTCTTTGACACCTTTTCTCCGAAATGTGGTGTGGAATAATCATTGCTGGATTCTGAGCCTGCCGATCTGATGTGTTTCACCTCTTTGTAACCATAGTAGTTCGGGTTCATATACTGTGGCAATAATCCAGGTGGCACATCTCTGTCCAAATCCGATTTCGCATCTGGAATATAAATTTTAGACTTACCCAAGGAGTCTTTTTTTTGTTGAGAAGGATAATTGTAGTCGTATAAATGACCGTGTGGTATTTCTTTCCGTTGCGCGGAAAGACTAGCAGACCACGACAGCATACATATTAATAATGTGGCAAAATTTGACTTCTTCATGGTGTTTGTTTTTTATGATGCAAATAAAATAAAAAATTACATAAATAGGTAAAATTTGGATGCTGATGTTTTGTCAAACCTTTTTTTGTGGGCCGCTAAACTTAAAATTTGGTTCCGCACTTTGGACTCCTCAATTTTTACATTCCATCTAATAAAAAAGTAGAGACGCGGATTCCCACGTCTCTACAATTATTATTCAATCTCAAAATTACTTTGAAATCAAGTTCTTACCTGTCATTTCAGATGGCTGCTCAAGACCCATCACTGACAAGATTGATGGTGCTACGTCTGCCAAGACACCGTTAGAAACCTTCACTGATTTAGCGTCGTTTGCAACGTAAACGAATGGCACTGGGTTAAGTGAGTGCGCAGTGTTTGGTGTTCCGTCTGGGTTGATTGCGTAATCGCAGTTTCCGTGGTCAGCGATGATGATTGTAGCGTAATCCTCAGCAAGTGTAGCGTCTGTAACTTCCTTTACAACCTGGTCGATTGCTACAACTGCCTTTTCGATAGCCTCGTACTTGCCTGTGTGACCAACCATGTCTCCGTTTGCGAAGTTCACAACGATGAAGTCGAACTTCTTTGAGTGGATAGCGTCAACTAGTTTGTCTTTTACCTCGAACGCTGACATCTCTGGCTTCAAGTCGTATGTTGCCACTTTTGGTGAAGGGACCAAGATTCTCTCCTCTCCGTCGAATGGAGTCTCACGTCCTCCGTTCAAGAAGAATGTTACGTGAGCGAACTTCTCAGTCTCTGCTGTGTGAAGCTGCTTCAATCCTTTGTTTGAAAGGTATTCAGCCAATGTGTTGCTTACGTTCTCCTTAGGGAATAGAATGTGAACGCCTGTGAATGAAGCGTCGTATGGAGTCATACAGTAGAACTGGATGTTTGGAATTGTCTTCATTCCCTGCTCTGGGACGTCGTTCTGCGACAATACGATTGTAAGCTCCTTAGCACGGTCGTTACGGTAGTTGAAGAAGATAACCACGTCGCCCTCTCCAATCTTTCCGTTTGCAGATGTGTTGACGATTGGCTTAACAAACTCGTCTGTCACTCCTGCATCGTAGCTGTCCTGCATCGCCTTGACCATGTCTGTTGCAGGTGCTCCGATTCCGTTTACCAACAAATCGTATGCCTCTTTGATACGCTCCCAACGCTTGTCACGGTCCATAGCATAGAAACGACCTACGATAGATGCGATTGTGCATCCTGTCTTCTTTGCCTGTGCTGTAAGCTGCTCGATGAAGCCTTTACCGCTCTTAGGGTCTGTGTCACGACCATCCATGAAACAGTGGATGAATGTCTTGTCTGCAACTCCGAATTCCTTTGCTATCTCACATAGCTTGAACAAATGATCGAAAGATGAGTGTACTCCACCTGTCGATGTCAAGCCCATATAGTGAACTTTCTTTCCTGTCTTTTTTGCATACTCAAATGCTGAAATGACCTCTGGGTTCTTCATGATTGAACCGTCTGCACAAGCACGGTTAATCTTCACAAGATCTTGATATACAATGCGTCCTGCACCGATATTCAAGTGTCCTACCTCTGAGTTTCCCATCTGTCCGTCTGGCAAACCTACGTTCTCTCCTGATGCCTGAAGCTGTGAGTTTGGATAGTTTGCTATCAAAGCGTCCCAATTTGGTGTTGGTGTAGACGAGATTACGTCAGACTTTGTTTTGTCACCGATTCCCCAACCGTCGAGGATCATCAACAATGCTTTTTTTCCCATTTTTATATACTTATTGTTATATTTTTTTCTTCGTTTCAGTTTCTTGCTTTTTACTTATCTGTAACCTTTCTCCTTCTCTTTTTCTTTGAACTCGATAGGTTCGTCTATTATCACAGCCTCCACATCTTCCGCCTCTGCTTTCATCCTCTTCATTCGTCGTGCGCTATCTTCATCATGCACCAGCACACTTCCTCCGTAATAACTCTCATCATTTTCTTCTGCGGATGAGTAGGATGATTGGGAATCGTTGCCGTTATATTGCTGATACTGCTGCTGTTGCCTTTGTGTGGCTTTGCCTATAAGGTTTTTGACGACCGCCTTCAAAATGATGGGGACGAGTAGCATAAAAAGTATGCCTATAAGCACCAGCGTGAATAAAAACTTTATCATTTACTCTTCATTTTTTGTTGTTACTGCTTCGGCTACTGATATTTCGTTGACTTCCATTTCGTTGAATTTCAACACTCTGCCTTCGAAAATCTGTGGCCATTTCATATTGTGTGTCGCCATCACAACCGCTGTCTTTTCAAGCGAAATTTTGTGAAGCAACGTCATAATATCCTTTCCTGTCTCTGCGTCAAGGTTTCCTGTCGGCTCATCGGCAAGGATCATTTTGGGGTCGTTGAGCAATGCTCTCGCGATGACGATGCGCTGTTGCTCACCTCCCGACAGCTCATGTGGCATTTTGTAGCCTTTGTTGTCCATGCCCACATATGCCAGCACATTTGCGATTCTTTCCTTTCGTTCGCTTTTGTCGCTCACTTCTGTCGCTCTCAACACGAAGTCGAGGTTCTTCTCTACACTTCTGTCGGTCAGCAACTTGAAATCTTGGAATATGATTCCAAGTTCGCGGCGTAGGTATGGAATTTCTTTGCGTTTTATTTTGCGGATGTCGTAGTTGAGTACCGTCGCGCTTCCTGCTGATACTTCTGCGTCCGCATATATTGATTTGAGAAACGAACTCTTTCCGCTTCCAACCTTACCTGTGAGGTAGACAAGTTCGCCGACTCTGATTTGCTGTGTCAGATTCTTCAACACTGTCACCTCAGAGTGGTTGATTGATACGTTTTTATAGTCTAGCAATATCTCGCTCACAGTCGTAAAGTTTTAATCTTTTGGTGCAATCTTTTTGATTTCGTTGATGTCGATGCCGTTTTCTGTAAGCATCTCAAGCAGATGGTAAAGTAGTGATCCGCTCTGCTCGATGATTTCCTCACGTGATCCTTTCGACGCTTTGATTACAGCCACCACAGCCTCCTCACCAAGGTTTTGAGCCACACGGTTTTTGCCTTCTGCGTGGTTTTTGCCTGCGTAAGTTGATGGGTCTGCAACGTCTGCCTTGATTTTCTTCTGCACAGCTTCGAGTGCTGTCATTCCTCCTTCGTTGACTTCTCCCCAGCATGTGTCTGTGCCTGTGTGGCAAACGGGTCCGACTGGGTTGACACGGATTAGAAGAGTGTCGTTGTCGCAGTCGTTCTTGATGCTGACAAGGTTAAGAAAATTTCCGCTTGTCTCACCCTTGGTCCATAGCTTGTTGCGTGTGCGTGAAAAGAAAGTCACTTTGCCTGTTTCCACCGTCTTCTCATACGCTTCTTTATTCATGAACCCGAGCATCAACACCTTTAATGTGGCGTCGTCCTGGATGATTGCTGGCACAAGTCCACCAAGTTTATCGAAATCAATAGTCATAATCAATAGTTTTGTGCAAATTTAGAAATAAATTGCGATAATTATGCGAGAAGCTTTGATATTTGTTCAAGTGTGATTTTGCCTTCGTAGATTGCCTTTCCTGTGATTACGGCTGGCACTCCGGCTTCGTCAAGCTCAATGATATCCTCAATCTTGCTCACACCTCCGCTTGCGATAAGGTAAAGGCCAGACTCAGCGGCAAGAATCTCTTTGTAGAGATCTGTTGAGGCTCCTTTTAGCATTCCGTCTTTGCTGATGTCTGTGCAGATCACTTTTGATATTCCGCGTCGACGGTACTGGGAGATAAATGGAATCAATGGCTCCTGGGTCGTCTCGATCCATCCGCCTACCGCTATTTTGCCATCCTTCGCGTCGGCTCCAAGAATGATTTTCTCGCCGCCAAACTTGTCGATCCATCCGCAGAATGTGTCAGGATCCTTCACGGCGATGCTTCCTCCTGTGATCATTGAAGCTCCGCTGTTGAACGCTATTTTAAGATCTTCATCGCTCTTCAGACCGCCGCCGAAATCAATCACAAGGTTTGTCTTGGTGGCGATTGTCTCCAACACTTTATGGTTGACGATGTGGTGCGCCTTAGCTCCGTCGAGGTCGACAAGGTGAAGACGGCGAATGCCTGCGTCTTCAAACTCTTTCGCTATCTCAAGAGGATTTTCGTTGTAAACTTTCTTTTGGTCGTAATCTCCTTGGCTAAGACGGACACATTTCCCGTCGATAATATCAATTGCTGGAATAATTTCAATCATATATTCTTAATTTTCCGCAAATTTACACAGATTTTTTCATTTATAGGTGATTTTAATCGGAAAACAACGGTAAAGAAAGCCCATTTGCCATTCACTGCACGTCTATAGCCGTAAATATAAGTCTCGTGTCAAATTGAGATGCTTCCGTCTATTGGCTCATTCCCCCATAAAAGTGTGAAAAATTGAAGAATGATCCCCAATAAAAGTGTGGATTTAGATTGATTGATAACCAATAAAAGTGTGAAATTGGACCAATTGATCCCTCATAAAAATGTAAAATTTAGCTTTAATCTAATGATAATCAATAGTCTAATAAATCGCATGGAGCGACAACCAATTGATCGAGACTCATGCCTCTTTTTTTTATGACATTCTCCATCCCGCTGATCTTGTACTGACGAAGCTGCTTGGGTTGGCAAAGCTCGATGCCTAATTGTGATTTGTATATGTCATAAACCAACTCTGAGCAGTACCATTTGCCGTTGTCAAACTTAAACGCAAGGTCGTATGGCTTGCCTAAGTATTTATTGTACTTGATTTTAACTGGCTCCTTTTTCACACGTATCTTCTTGACCTCCCCGTCTTTACCTTGTTTTATCCATTGTTGCAGAGGAGTGAGTCGGACCACCTTGGACGCTTCCAACACATATGTCTGCTTGTTTTTCTCGACCACGACACCACAATGAGACCATTTTGATCCAGTGGCTTTCTGGATCAATGGTGATTGACGGCTTTTCGACACTTGGAAGAGAATATCTCCTTCCTTGTAATCATCTTGTTGTGCCCAACAGACACCGATGGCTACAGAGATAAGGAGAAGTAATATGATCGCTATTTTCTTTTTCATGTAATTCTTAACTCTAAACTTTTTACTCTAACCCTTCAACCCTCAACCTTCAACCATTAACCCCCAGCAACGTGTTCAGCATCACACCTCTCACCGCATTGCCCTGCAATAATGCTACTGCGTCTTCGTCGGTGATGGCGATATTGTTGATGAAGAATGGAATTCTGAAATTGCAGCCCGACGCATATTCGGAGCATCCGTATGCTGTGCGTCCTTTCAGGATTCTGCCTCGTTTGCAGATCGGACACACACATTCTGCCAGCGTCGTTGGGGCTGGATTCTCCGTTTTCTTCCTTTTCACCGTCTTTTTTGTTGTCGATTCGCTGCCATCGTCAGCTTTTTTCTTTCTTGGAGCACGTGGCTTCTTCTCTTTGGGAGGTTGCTCATCAGACACGCACGTCCGTGCGTCTCTACGTGCTTCAGCAATTTTAGTCATCGACACATCACGTTTCACTGCGTCGACAACTTCGCAAACCATCTTTTTCAGTTCTGCCATGAAGTCGGACGACTGATATTCTTTTTTCTCCACCAAACGCAGTTTCTTTTCCCATTGTCCTGTCAGTTCGGCGGATTTGATAAGCTCTTGGTTGATAGTGTCAATCAGCTTGATTCCTCTTTCGGTAGGGATGATGTTCTTACGCTGACGGATCATGTATTCTCGTTTGAAGAGTGTCTCGATGATGCCGGCACGAGTAGACGGACGTCCGATACCGTTTTCTTTCATTGCCTCACGTAGCTCTTCGTCTTCCACATTTTTTCCTGCCGTTTCCATTGCACGGAGCAGAGTCGCTTCGGTGTATGGCTTGGGTGGAGTGGTCTGTTTCTCCACAATTGATGGATTGTGTGGTCCGTTTTGCCCGACGGTGAATGCCGGGATGACGGTGTTGCCCTCCACTTTGTTGGGATCCTCCGATGGGTTGGCTGGCTTCACGTCGTCGGAATAGACAAGTCTCCAACCCGGATCCACGATTTCTTTACCTGATGTCTTGAATCCTACTTGTGCTGATTCTCCTTCCACAGTAGTTGTCGAAATCTGGCATTCAGGATAGAAATTGGCTATGAAACAACGTGTTACGATATCGTATACATTGAATTCCTCATGAGTCATATTTGTCGCCAACACTCCTGTCGGGATTATTGCGTGGTGGTCTGTGATCTTTGAATTGTCGAATATTCGTTTCAGTTTGGGAATCGGTTTTTGCAACACAGGTGCAGTCAGCAACGAATAATTCTGTATTCCGCCCATTATCTGAGGAATCTTTGGATGCACATCCTCGGGCAGGAATCTTGTGTCGACGCGGGGATATGTGGTGTACTTCTTTTCGTAGAGCGACTGTGCGCATTTAAGGGTCAGCTCGGCAGTGTAGCCAAATCTGCGGTTGCACTCCACCTGCAAAGAAGTCAGGTCGAACAGTTTAGGAGGCAACTCCTTGCCTGCCTTCTTGTCTACCTTGGTGATTGTGAACGGTTGGCCTGTCACCGTCTGCAACACTTTCTCCGCGTCTTCCTTCTTTTTGAATTTGCCTTTTGTGCATGAGAAATTTGTGTTGCAGAATTGCGTTTTCAATTCCCAGTAGAGTTCGGGCTTGAAATTGACAATCTCCTTGTGTCTAGCCACGACGAGAGCCAGAGTTGGCGTCTGCACACGTCCTATGGAAAGGGGAGTGCCAGGCACAGAATATTTGATGGAATATGCTCGCGTCGCATTCATTCCTAGAAGCCAGTCGCCGATAGCTCGGAGTGCTCCTGCCGCATACAGGCTGTCGTATTCCGATGAAGGACGGAGGTTGGCAAAACCTTGAGATATGGCTTCGTCGGTAAGTGAGGAGATCCAAAGGCGGTAGACTGGCACTTTGCATTTCGCGTACTGAAGCACCCAGCGCTGGATAAGTTCACCCTCCTGCCCGGCATCACCGCAGTTCACCACGTATTCAGCTTTGTCGATAAGTCGTTTGATGAGATTGAATTGTTTGCTCACTCCTTTGTCGCTTTTCAGTTTGATTCCGAAAGTCGACGGAATGATCGGCAGCGTCTCCATCATCCATGATTTCCACATCGGATCGTAGTCGTGCGGCTCTTTTAGGGTGCAGAGGTGGCCGAACACCCAAGTCACCTGATAGTCATTGCCTTCGTAATAACCATCCATGTTGGTTGTCGCTCCAAGCATGCGAGCGATGTCGCGTGCCACACTCGGTTTCTCCGCTATGCAAACTTTCATTTCTTACCGACTCGATTTTGTAGTTCAAAGATAATCAAATTTTGTGAGAATCCTCAATCCTTCATCTTCAATCCTCCATCATCAATCCTCTTTCTTCCCATACGTTATCTCCGGCTCTCTCACCATAGAGATGTCCACCTTGTAGAAAGTTGGCGCGTAGTCGTTCTTTTTCAGACACATAGTCATGTAGACTGGGGCGTATGTCAGTTTGCCCACCACTTTCAGGTTGTCGTTGCAGAACACAATAGCCTCCTGCAGATCGTATTCGGGGCAGTCCATGATGTTAGACAAGGCTCTGTGCACTTCGTAATCTTTGCCTGATTTCACCTCAATCGGAAGAATTCTGCCGTGGTATTCTATCACAAAATCTATCTCGCCACGTTTCTTGTTGTTGTAGTAGAATGGCTCAAACGAATGTGCTATCAGTTCCTGTGCGACGGCATTCTCGTATACAGATCCGAAATTGATATCCTTGTCACCATTTATGATACGTAGTTGGATGCCGTTGGCGTATTGTGCGGCAAGCAGACCGATATCGCTGAGAAACAGTTTGAGCAGATTGCGAGACATTGACAGCTTGAGTGGCATCTTTGGTTCTTCCACATTGTAGACGGGAATGGCCACACCTGCGTTTTTCAGCCAAAGGAATCCGTTGTGGTAACGGTCGTATTTGGCATTTTCGTTGAGGCTTTTCAAAATGAATCGTTTGTTCTTCTCATTAAGTTCTGGCGGAATCAAATCGTATATATGATTGATTTGCAACTTGTCTTTGAAGTCGTATTTGGTGATGTCACGTTTGTAGAGCGTTATGATGTCGCGTTGTGCAGCCATCACCTCCTGAAGATTGTTTGTCTCCAGGTATTTCTTTACGGCTTCTGGCATTCCTCCCACTACAAGATATAGTCTGAACAATTCCATCATTTTCTGATGTATGAATGAGTCGACGGGAGTGCGGTTGTCCCACGATAGCTGCAGATGCTCGATCACTTTGTCGCCGATGCCTATCGCGCGTATGAATTCTTCAAAGTCGAGTGGAAACATCTCCTTCACGCTCATGTATCCCACTGGTTCTGAACGCAGGTCTGTCAGCTCCACACCTAGCAGAGATCCGCTCATGATGTATTTGTATGAACCGTCGTCGACAAGGAATTTTATCGCCGTCACTATTTCCGGACACACTTGCACTTCATCAAAAAATATCAGTGTCTCTCCTTTGATCAACGGCTTTTTTGTGGCTGTAGATATGCGAAACAGTATGTCTTCTCTTCCGTTCGCATTTCTGATTGCATCAGCGAACTCCTGATTTTCCACAAAATTTATCTCCACAAAACTTTTGAATTTTTTGCCGAATTCTCGTATTGCGAATGTTTTTCCTATTTGTCTTGCACCTGTCAGCAGAAGTGCTTTTTTTGACGTTCTGTAGAAATTTTCTAAGTATGTTGATATATTTCTTTGAATCATAATGTTTTATCTTTTTGTAAAATGTTGCTATAATCTAAAATTTCCATTTTTCTATGCAAATTTCGCTCAAGATTTCCACTTTTCCAAGCTTTTTGGTCCCAAAATTTCCACTTTTCCAAGGTAAAAACGGCTAAAAACTCCACTTTTCCAAGATGTTTTTGCTCAAAATTTCCACTTTTCCAAGGTAAAATCAGTCAAAATTTCCACTTTTCCAAGATTTTTGTATATGACAGGCAGTTTTGAAACCTGTCCCATACGAGTTCGTACAATTAAAATTTATAAATGCAAAATGCTAAATTAACGTCAATTTTAATATAATATTATAGTAGGAAAAATGATTAGATGGAGTGCCATAAATGAGGATTGTTAAGGGAGGAACGCTCTAACCCCTCCCAACGTGCGAGCCGTAGGCGAGCACTCAGAATTTAATAAAACCACAGAAACACAAAGTTTACTCCTTTTTATGAGAAACAGAGGATAGAATTCAACCAGAAAAAGGAAAATGATCCGCAGATTACAAATCATCTAACTCACGTTAAATTAATAATACACGCAAAATTTGAGGATTGTAAAGGATGGATCTCCTTTACAATCCTCATTATTAAAAAGTTGTTTGTCTGTAATTTATGGTTCTCTTTTATTTCACAATCACCTTAATCACATCTTTTTCTGATCCATTCCGCATAACGATGCAGTATGTGCCCATCGGTAGTGGTGTATAGTCGCCAAAACGCAAATGTTTGTTTCCTCTACCTGTGAATGTCGACAATGTTTTGCCGTCTATTCCGATCAGTGAAATGGTGTAGTTTTCATTTGTCTCAGGAGTCAGAAGAAGGTCTATCTTTCCTCCCGTCGACGACAATAATTTTAACCGCGCTGTATTTGAACTTATTATTTCGGCCGATGAACTTTCAATCAGCTCCAGCTCAAACCAATCTATATTCATCAGGAATGCACTCTCTCCAGTGTAGTGAAGTTTGAGCGTCTGCACTCCTTTCTGCAGATTCACTGTCGTAGTGTCGGTGTACCAATCGTTCCAACCGTCTGTTTTTTCTGGATCGACGGTGAATTCACCTATTTTTGAGTCTGTCGAGTCAAGCAGCAATATGTGGCTTTCGCTTTCTGCTTCCGACGCAACATTTGCTCGGAACTGATATTTTCCGTTTGTTGGGACGTCAATCAGATACTCCGACCAATCACCGTCGTTGATCCATCCGAGGTTAAGCACTCCGTTTTCGTCTGGCTCTATCTGCACTCCTGACATTGAGATATAGTCTTCAGCCTCAATCTTTGCAGGTATCACAATTGCCTCAAACGGCTGGTTTGTCAGCTTCAGGTTCGCGTCGAATTGGTAGACCTCACCTGCTTTTGTCTCCAAAGTGATTTGATTTCCGTTATATAGAAGATTCAATTCTCCGCCACATTGGGATGTGATTGAGATGAAATCAAGTTTGTGGTCGACCCATGCCAAAGAGTCTACCACAAATCCTCCACGAGCACGCAATCCATTTATATGTCCTTTTGCCCATTTCGACGGAAGTGCTGGAAGCAGTTGTATTTTTCCGTTGTGGCTCTGCATTAGCATCTCGTTCACTCCTGAAACGGCACCGAAGTTTCCGTCGATCTGGAAAGGTGGGTGAGCGTCAAACATATTGTTGTATGTTCTGTCTGGAGTCAGAAGCATACGGATGAGATTGTAGGCGTGGTCACCGTCGTGCAGACGAGCCCAAAGGTTTATTTTCCAGGCGAGAGACCATCCCGTTGCCAGATCTCCACGTTGTTCCAATGTCTTTTTTGCGGCATTGGCAAGTTCTGGAGTCTCGCCAACTGTTATCTGAGCACTTGGGAACATTCCGTAGAGGTGCGAGACGTGGCGGTGGTCGCTTCGTGGGTCATCCCAGTCGTCGAACCATTCCTGTAGCTGATCGTACTTTCCAATTTTATGAGGAGGCAGACGTTTGACAGCAGCCTGCATTTTCGTGCGTAGATCTTCGTCCACACCCAATATATCGGATGCTTGGATTGTGTAGTTCCACACGTCGCGGATTATCTGGTTGTCCATTGTCGGAGCAAAGCAGACATTATATCCGCCATGAGCGTTTTCTGGCGAGCAACTTGGCGCAGTCACCAAATATTTGTGTCCAGACACGGGTTCTTCCACCACACAGTTCAGGAAGAATTGGGCGGCTCCTTTTATAGTAGGGTAGACATCAGCCAAAAACTCTTTGTCTGTTGGGTTGAAAAGATAGTGCTCCCATAGGTGGGTACATAGCCATCCTGCTCCTGTCGGCCATAGCCCCCATGTTCCGTCAATCGGTGCCGAACGGTTCCAAAGATCGGTGTTGTGATGCTCCACCCATCCTTCGTCGACACCCCAATGCACTTTCGCTGTCTTCTCTCCTTGTGGCACCATCGACTTCACTTTGTTGATAAGAGGGTAGGCACATTCAGAAAGATTGGCGGATTCTGCCAGCCAATAGTTCATCTCCAGATTGATGTTGGTGGTGTATTTGCTGCCCCATACAGGGTTGGTGTCTTTGTTCCATATTCCTTGAAGGTTGGCTGGCTGACCACCTGCTCTTGAACTTGCGATCAACAGGTAGCGTCCGTATTGGTAGTATAATTCCACAAAAGAAGGATCGTCGGTGTCGTTGAAATTCTTGACACGTGTCGACGTGATGTCTCCTGCACTTGCGTGGGCTTCTCCCAAATCAAGTCTGACACGGTCGAACAAAGCTTTGTAGTCGTCCAGATGATTTTTCAGCAACTGATCATAATCTTTTTCCATTGCTTTGCTCATTATCTCAGACGCACGAGCACCGGGATTTCCGGAGACGTCATTGTAGGAATTGAAGTTAGTGGCAGTTGTCAGAATAAGAGTGGCTGAATTAGCTCCCGACACACTGATCTTATTGTTTGAAGCCGAAACTGAACCACCGTCGGCTACAATATTAAGACGATTCTGGAATTTGATGGAGTTGACAGTCACATCGTAGACGAGGGTATTCCCGTCGACCGACATATAATTATTCATGTGTGGGGTTGTCATCGTAGCGTCGACGGAGATTTTGCCAGCTTTATTGGCAGTGAGACGAATCACGATGACATGGTCGGGATAACTCGCGAAATACTCACGTGTATATTCCACACCGTCGCAGACATATTTAGTTTTGGCTATGGCGGTACTGAGATCCAATTCTCTGTAGTAGTTCGACACGTTTGAGTGAGGAAAACTCAATTCCAGATTGCCGACAGGTTGGAAACTGGCTGGACCATAACCGATCATGTTGTTGCTGACAATGGCCTCTGCAGTCCTGTAATCTCCGGAGAAAAGGGCGTTTCTCGCATCGTTCAGATAGTTGGCCGCACCAGCTTTGTTGTTGTCACCGGGGCCACCAGACCATACTGTGCTTTCGTTCAGACCGATGATGTCTTTTTTCACACCACCGTAGATCAGTCCACCCATATAGCCATTGCCGATAGGAAGGGCATCGGTGAAACTGTCACCTGCATCCGAACCGTACCATAGTACCATTGGCTTGGCGTTTGAGTGGAGAATACATCCTGCCCAAATCAGCACACTGCCAAGCAGTTTGAATAATAGACGTGTTTTCATGTTGTGTAGTTGGTTTTTCATTTGTGTTGTCTAGTGTGAAATCATATTCGCCCTTAAAAATAATACAATTATTTTCAAGGGTACGGTGACTATTGTAACAATAATGATGAATTTTTTGACTGTATGGATTAAGTGTAGAGATTTTTTTTATTTGATAAGGTTCAGAATCCGGTTTTGCAATGGCTGGGGCTGGTTTCAAACCAGCCCTACAATAATTATCATCAACAATTTAGCATTCCGCATTTATAATTTCTAATTTAGAAAAAGTATCCGAAATTAAACATAAAAGCTATTCTGCGTGTACGCTCACTCCAATAGCCGGTCAGAGATAGTGGCCCCGCACCTGTGTCGTAGCTGTAGCCTAACTGTGCACCCCAAGTGAGGTGGTCTTTCATGACTGCCTCTCTGACGTGATCGGCTATTGTTCCACCGTCGATAGACGCTTGTATATAATGGTTGTCTCCGATACGTTGCTGTAGGTCAAGTCCTCCGAACAGAATGCCATTGTCACTGATTAATTCCACGTTTGCCATACCTGCCGCCACAATCTGTTGGTCCATTTTCATTCCTGATTTCAATCCTCCGATTGTATTGAGCAGGGCAAACGGAGCCGGGCTGTCGTCCACCCCAGTAAGCAAAGCTCGTCCACGCACGTGTGGGCCAACGGTGAATCGAGGTGAGCCTACAGGAATGACGGTTTTCCAATTCATCTGGAACATTGGCAGTGGTCTGTCGTTGATGTAATATATGAGATTTCTGGTCACCAAACTTGCGCTACAATTGAAAAGTGTTCCCTTCAATGGAAAAATTTCAGAGTTGAGCGAGTTATATTCCGCTTGGACATAGAGCGTGAAGAAATGATCATTCTTATCTGTTCTTGGCGACGGAAGCCCTTGGTCGACGAGAATATCTGTGTATTTATACCAGTCGAAACGGAGTCCGAATGTGTATTGCACCTTGTTCCACTCCTGCGAGAAGTAGAAGCGTGGACATTGGTGATATGATGTGATGACGGCGGCACGTTCTCCATAGTTGTAGAATTGAAACTCACCGTGCTCAAAGAAATAGGAAGATCCGAAGCGACTGTTTTTTTCGGTGAATTTGTCAAAACTCATCTCACCCTTCAGACGTAGTCCAAGACGTGCATACAGCTGCACCATCATGTCCTTTTTCTTTGTAGGCAGCATGAATTGAGGGTTGACGTGCAGCGACGCATACTCATCGTTGTCGAATCGAGCTCCTAAGTTGATAGAGCTGGTGCGGAATGTTTTTCTGAACGCATTATTCTGGTCGTCGTCAGTATCTGATTTTTTAGGCGCGGTATAAACTATATGATTGTATGGACTGTGTCCGTCGTTCAGCAGAGAGTCACGCAGCTGCACTATCAGTGGCAATAGCTGACGGGCTCTGGCTTCTCCACGTTTTATCAGAGTGTCGATTTCCTCTTTGCCGAAGCTGGAACTGGCGAATCCAGTCACGTCGACGTCGATATATATTTGTGTGTCCTTGATATTTTTGTCGTAGAGATTCGAACTGCTAAGTTCAAGGAGGTGAGTCATAAGATTGGTGAAATTATCATAGTTCACCGCTTCTTGTGAATGCGACACCAAGTCGACACCTACGATAATATCCGCGCCCATACGTCGTGCCACATCCACTGGGTAGTTGTTGGTCACAAATCCGTCTACGAGCATCAATGAGTCTTTATGAATAGGGGTGAACACGCCGGGAATAGCCATCGACGCGCGCATCGCCATAGCAATGTCTCCATTGTGAAACTCATATATTGAGCCGGTTTTCACATCCGTCGCATTACATGCGAAAGGGCGGGGAAGAGTGTTGAAATCCACATTGTCGTCCACTCCTTCGGTAAGATGAGTGAGCATACTTTCAATGTTCATTCCATCGATCAATCCCGTCAAACCACCTTGGCGGATTCGACGTTGCGGATCAAGGGAGACACGAAGCTGATAAGTTTCGTTCATCTTCTTGGAAGTCAACAACTTATTTCCGTAATTAGGAGAGTCTAAAAGAAGGTCGCTCCAGTCTGTGGCACGAGTCAGGCTATCCAGCTGGTTGGCATCATAGCCGATAGCGTACAGACCACCCACGATGCTGCCCATAGAGTTGCCGACAACGATGTCGATAGGCAAACCAGCCTCTTCAAGCACTTTGATAACACCAATGTGAGCCAAACCTTTTGCACCGCCACCCGCAAGCACAAGAGCCACTTTCGGATTTTTTTTCTGTACAGACGAATCCTGCTCAGGTATGATTGGATTCTCATTTTCAGCCCAAACAGACGAAAAACAAACACAAGAGAGCAGAAGCAGTAATATTTTTTTCAATGTAATGTGTATTTTTTTCATATTTCCGGCCACAAAGTTACATCAAAAGCCCGATAAAATCTAATTTATAATGCGCAATTCGTAATGCATAATGCGGAAATTGATGGGGAAGATATCGAAGGTTTTTCACATATAGGCATGGATATCGCAATTATATAGACGCAACAATGGCATTTTTATGGATGATTGAAGGATCCCTTATATTATGAGGATTAAAGGCTAGATGAAAATTTTTGTAAGGTAGAAATTTCCAATTTCGGAAATTCTATTGTTTTGAGAATGTCAAAATGAGCGTCGTTTGTTACAATGAGTTCTGCGTTTGAAGCTATTGCACAATCGACAAATTTGTTGTCATCTGGATCTGAATTGATGAGGTTGAAATGATAATAAGCGGTTTGGAATTTAGTAGTGCTAAGTTTGGCTATCGCTTCTACAACATTGTAGGCGATTTCTTTTGTCGTTTTCTGACTGATAATCTCTTCGTATTCATTGAGAATTTCAGTGTTGACGCACAGAGATACTGAACCATCCAAAATACATGTCCAAACATTATGGAATGGACTCTTGGATGGTAGTGATTGTAGCAAACAATTGGTATCTAGAACAATAAGTCTCATTTTCTGTATGGTGTTCTCATGTGTTCATTGCCCCAAGTCTCAATAGTCTCTTCATTTATAGCTCCGTCTTCCCATAATGCATCTATAGCTTTTTGGGCCTTTTCTGCGAAGAATTTTGCAATCAGATTCTTGAATTCGTCAAGATCAGATTGTGAATGGATACAGTTTACTGCATTCCACAATTCTAATTTAGCTAATTCGGAATATGACATAACGTAAAAATTTTAGATTCTGAAAAATATATGGTTGTATCCCATCAACCATAAGGTTTTATGCAAAAATATGTATTCCGTGGTTAAATTGGAAATAATCAGAGATTTGTTTTTCAGAAAAAACTGAGCTTTCCCGAAAATGGATATCATTGAATAATACTACGTGCATTTACAGATGATGATATGGAATATATCAGTATTCTGCGACAGGGCGGACAGCTTGTCCTGAATATCGCAAACTGATTCTGCCTAGTTTTTTCATGTCGGAATTAAACTGAAATGTGGTGGAATACAAGGAATAGTCGTCGCTGGTATTAGCACACCAATAGTAGCCAAACTCGCCTAATTTAACTAGTTCTGGGTAAACGTTGATTCCTCCGGCTGGAAGAAAAATTGAATTTTTGTTGTCTTTCTCTTTACTTGATACCATATAGCCATTCACTCCATTCAGATTCGTCCAATTCCAGTCGCAATGGTCGATAAGTTCTTTGAATTCTGATTCTGTAGGAGTCCTCCATAGTCCACCCCAATTCATTGATGCCGCATCATGAGAATATGTGAGATTACCGCATGAGTCTACTACATTTATTGCTAATAGACTGCTCTCAGAAACGTCATATTTATATCCATTGCTCCAGCTATAATGTTCCTTTTCTTCAATTTCGCCCCAAGAATAGTATCCTCCATATTCTTCAGGCTTGGTGGCCCCAACGTTCATTGTTGCCCATTTGAGTCCACTTGGCAAACCAAGATCCACATATTCATAAAAATATTCTTCTTCCAGCATTTCCTCGTTTTCTTCCTCTTCAAAACAAGATGTCATGCTGACGCAGAAAAGAATCGACGCCAATTGCCATGTATATAATCTGAATCGGTTCATAATTAGAACTTTGATGAGTTTGTCATGAAGCATATTTGAAGACAAAATTATATCAAAAGATTGGGAAAATATAATGCGACGGAATTAAATGTGAATTTTAATCAGAATATAGTGGAGCCGCGACAATGGCACGTCTATACATGAAATCCCAAATATGAGGATTGTTGGAGAATCTGTCATCCCGCCACCACAGCTTTATGGATTGAATCCACATATTGGGCAAGTGGTGCCAGATACTCGCTTCCGAATGTTTCCAACGACGATGCAAACGGGTCTTCGTTCACTACGATTTCTTTTGTGATGTCACCGTTCTCGCAGACGTATGTAAGGATTGACTTGATAAATTCTTCCTGCTCATAATTCAACTCGCTTGCAGAGATTAGTTCACTGAATCTCTTGACTGCTTTATCTCGGTCAACACCGATTATGCTTCGGATAAAGATGGCTACGTTTGGTCCACACATCTTACCGTCAGTGTACTTGTCATAGTCTTCCTTGCTGCCAAGTTCCTTCCACATTATTCGCTCCAACTCCACCACATCATCGCTTGTCAACTGCTCGATGTTGATTATCTTCTGCAATACTGGAAGGTCTCGATTCTCTGCCAAGAAATCAAACACTTTCTGTTTGTAGGAGACTGCTGGTGTTATTCCGTCGCTTACTCCTTCATCAGTCACAACATCGTCGATGTTGACAACAAACCAACGTCCTTCGTCAGTCAGGAATTTCAACAGCTCACGAATCTCCTCACGAACTTTCTCATACCATTGCAAGTCTGCATTATCCCAAGCGACATCATTAAGCACTTCGTTCAATATTGCTTTCTTCTTCTGAACTGCAGGTAATGTGGCTTTCTTTGTCAACAACGTGTGAGCTATCGTCTGCACAGAGTTCTTCTGTCTGCCGCATTTTGTCTTTCCGTCAAGATATGCCAATTCGATAGCCAGAATAAGCAAGTCGAATTTCTTTGCACTCTCGTCTGTCTTGCTCTTCGGAACAAGTGGTGATATGTCTTCTTTCAATGAGTCGACATCCTTTTGCGACAGGCATACCCATGTGCCATCTTCACGGAAATGACATACATTTTCCCATTTCATCCTGACTGAGATGTGGGAGTCCGACAATATGTTGACAGCGCTGCGCAATTGATCCTTGATGCTGTCGTGCAGAGTCTTGGTATATGGGTCTTCTTGGTACTCCTGTGCCTGCAGATAATATGCTATTTCTGAACGAAGATTAAATATCCTTTCGGTCAGTGAAATTGTCGCTTTTGTTCCTACTCCTTCGTTTCCTTTGTTGAAATAATCAAGATTTCCACACCAATCAAATATGTAGAAGCATTCCTTGTCTTTGCCTGGTCCGAACAAGTCTTTGCACAATCGTGTGCCTCGTCCAACCATTTGCATAAACTTTATTTTACTTCTGATCTGTTTGAAAAACACTAGGTTGATCACTTCTGGGACATCGATGCCTGTGTCAAGCATGTCTACAGATACGGCTATCTGAGGCTCTTTGTTTTTATCAGCAAATTTATCAATCAGGTCATCTGCGTATGTGACGTAATTGTCAATCAACGCGCAATAGTCGGGGCCGTATTCAGGGAATAACTTGTTGAATTTCTCGACTATCATTTCTGCGTGACGGTGGTTGTATGCGAAGATGATTGTCTTGCCTATCTCTTCGCTTCCTTTGATTTTCAATCCGTTGGACATCAGGTCTTGGAGCACATGTGAGATTGTGTCGTCGTTGAAGATGTAGGAGAATATTTCGCTGGCCGCTATATCTCTGCCAGGCTCTCCTTCAAGAGATTTGTTTATTCTCTCGTATTCAAACACTTTTTCGAGTTGTGCTTTTTCCTCAGGCGAGAGTTCATCATATTTGATTCCCTCACGCATGATCTTGGATCCACGTTTTATTCCGATGTAGTTCACAAGATATCCGTCTGCGACCGCCTCTTCCAGTTCGTAAGCGAAGTTTGGTTCGCCTTGCTCCATCTCGAATATTTCGTATGTGCTGCGGTCCACCTCATCACGTGGAGTGGCGGTAAGTCCGATAAGCAGACTGTCGAAGTAGTTGAAGATGGCTCCGTATTTGCCGAAAATGGAGCGGTGAGCCTCGTCTATGATGATGAGGTCGAATCTGCCTACGGAGAATGTCTTGTCTTCAGTGTCGATGTGGTTGATCATCGTCTGGTATGTGGAGAATGTCAATCGCGCGTTCAGATCATGGTCGCTGTCGTCGCTCAGCACACACGTCGTCATATTTGGCAGCAGCTTGACGAAATTCTTGTGCGCCTGATTTACCAATGAGGTGCGGTCGGCGAGGAACAGTGCGTTCTTGACCCATTCGTTGCGGGTGAGGATATCAACCAATGATATGGCGACGCGAGTCTTGCCCGTTCCTGTCGCCATCACAATAAGTCCTTTTCTATGTTTTTTGTTGAAGTGCTCACACACTGCCTTTATTGACATCTTCTGATAATCACGGTCGGTGATTTTTCCGTTCACTTTGAAATCATTGATGTCGTGGCGGCTTCGCTTCTGTATCATCAGCTCGAGGTCGGTAGCGGTGTGGAAACTGTATAGTCGACGTGGGGGATATCCAAGACCGTCTATGATATAAGTTTCAAAGCCGTTGGTATAATAGATGACGGGGCGTACTCCATACTTCGCCTCCAGGCAATCTGCATAGAGTTCAGCCTGATGTTTGCCTGCGTCTGGTGATTTTGACGTGCGTTTGGCTTCCACCACTGCAAGCGGTTTGCCGTTGCTTCCAAACAGCACATAATCAGCATAACCCTTTTTGCTTGTGGTAGGCATTCCGTCTACTTCTATCTCTATGCATGCTTTGAGCGGCTGGATAAGCCCCTCTTTTTCCATCACTTCCCATCCGGCTTCCTTGAGCATCAGATTGATGAACATTTTGCGGGTGTCGTCTTCCGACAGGTCCGGACAATCCATCTCCACGACTGGATCCGTGGATTCCACAGCCTCCTTGTTGGCCTGCTTCACAATCGCGTCGCTCTCGCTCACCTTGATCTCGGCAGGAGGGACGACGTGGATATTCGGTTTGCCGGGGATGAGATTTTTATCAAACGGCTTGACCGTCTGAATCAGCTGCAGTTTGAGCAATATGGCTGCGACTACATTATAGATATTCAGCAGGCAGAAGAACGATTCCTGCTTCGTGACCTTTATCGCGTGGGCACCATGGTTTCCCACCTTGCGGACATAGTGGACCGCCATCATCACCTTAGGGTCGTTGATGAATTTGGAGAACGACTCGTCGTCCACCATCTGGAGTAGTGAAGTGCGTTCGGGAATCACGATCCCCTTCATCACATATAGCTCACGCACCATGTATTCCAACGCGCGGCGGCAATGGAACGCACTCATCTCCGGGTCGCACACCTGAGTCTCCTCAGCCGCCGAACAATAGCGGTGAAGATCGTCGAATCCTAAATCCTTTATGTAGTCGAAATTACGCATAGTCCTAATTATCAGTGAAACAAGCTTAATGCTTTCTGGTTCCTAAATAATATCAGTTCATTCTGAAACAGCAAAAAATCAGATTATACTGGGTCTGGTTGTCCTGGGTTTCTATCTATAGGCTCGTATCCATTGTTTGGGTCGAAGCAGTCTTTCGCAGTTCCTGGAAATTCATCGATCAGAGCCTTACGCACTTCATCACAGCCTTTGAAAACAGTGAACCAGATTGACCAACCACCTCGGTTTTTTACTAAGTCTACAATTGTGTCGATGTCTATTGTCCCGGAATTGTATTTTTTCTTGTATATTTCAGCGATATTCCAATCGTCACTTCTTTTTCTCCACCTAGTGTCGCCAGGACATGAATTTTTGGGAGTTTTGTCCAGTCTGATTAGATTTAGCAGATTTGTGGCATTTGAGAGAGATAATCCAGTAAGATTTGGATTCACTTCCACCACACCGCCTGCTTTGTACACAAGACTTTTGAAAGTGTTGTTTAAATGAGGTAAATGTATTTCATTAAAGTCAACGTCTTTTGAACCTTTGTTGTCTGTCCCGTTGCATGTGGCACAGGAAAGAAGAAAATTATCCCATTTTGTCTCAAGATCAGGATACAGTGTTTTTGGTTGAACGTGTTCAACGTGTAAATCGCGGGGTTGGTGATATGCATCTTCACAATAGGAACAAAATTGTCCAAGGTTGAAAATCAATGCAGGTTTGGCATCTTGATATGTGTTATAAACAGAGTCGATAATTATTTGTGAATTATCTATATTGTTTATATAGGTGCCTGGTGCCAGTTTTAAGATAGGTCTCATATTGATTTCCTTTCTGCTCTAAGAAGTGCGACATAAGCGGGGTCGTCAGAGAATTGTTCCTCGATTTCGTCCAATGTCTGTTTTACTTTTTGGGCGTTTGCAGAATTTTCTTGACCATCTTTGACGAGTTGGTAATATTCTTCCGCTTTTTCAAGCATTAGTGTGTATTTTGGAAATCTTGCAGAATCCATATTCATTTCTGTGACGGCTATGTCCTCAATGCTTCGCATGGTAGGATTGCTATCTCCTCTATTTCCATCAAGAGCAATCACATTGCGGCTTTCGACACTCTGCACGATAAATGGAGAGTGGGAAGAAACGATAAACTGGATATTAGGAAATGCCTCTTGAAGATCAGCCAACACATGCTGTTGCCAATGAGGATGCAGATAAAGATCGATCTCATCAATCAGAACAATGCCTGGAGTCTTTGTCACTGCGTCGACACCGAGCCATCTGTTGAGCATGATGCATCTGTAGGCGATTTCAGCCACCATGTTGACCATAGCCTTGAAACCGCTACTCATCATTTCATATTTAAGACGGGTGGATTTATCTTGCCCGACGACCTTTACGTCTGCCCACAATCCTCTGTTTCCTTCTTCTCTAGCGATGTTGGAGATCCTTGCGGCAGTTTCAAGTGCTTTTTCAAAAGCTATATCGGTGCCTTGCACTTCCGGAGATTTCTTTCCTTTGGAGTTGAAGTTGTAGTACCAGGCTAAAGCACTTTTGAAATCAACGGTTTCAGCCAACGCACATTTATATGCTTTGATTAGGCGGCTTATATTGGCTTTCTTTTCCACCAATTTATAATTGTTGTCGATTCTATCCGCACCGAAAGCTAAGACAAGAGGCAGGACAACATCAGTCTCTGAGTTTTCTTGAATACGGTAATCTTCCCATTTCTTTGCGATATTGCTCAACTCTCCGTAGTCAATAGTGTTTTTCCCCTTCATTTCTCTGCTCCACTCAATATCCTTATTTTCCTCAAAAGGCTTTCCGTCAATTTTGCCAAATGTGGATAGAGAAGCTTTGACTGAAATCGTAGGGTTTTCTTTGGTAGGATAAATAAAATCTTGGTTTGCTTCGCTATAGATAAGAGGCCTGTCTCCCACCTTAAAATTTTTTTTGAAGGCTTCGTCGCTGGGCAACTGAGAAAGAGACTTAAGATAAGCACCTAGTGCAATCTGGACAGCTTGAAGTAATGTTGTTTTTCCCGTAGTGTTGTTTCCCAGCACCACATTCATTTTCGAATCAAATGTAAAGGATTTGTTTTCAAACCCTCTGAAATTCTTTATGGTAATTTCGTTTATTCTCATGACGGAAATTGTTTATAGCGAATAACAACAAATATATTTATTTACAAATATAGCTATAAATCTACAGCAAAAACACTGATGACATGTAAATTTCTGCCCCCATCCTCATCCAAACCAATAATCCATTCTCGCCTGAAACAAAGTCTCCGCCTCCTGTAACGCCTCTTTTGTCTCCACCTTCATCTCCTCTATCGCTTCTATCTTTGAGGCAAATTGTTGCTGAAGAGGGAGAGGGGGAAAGATGATATTTTCGGAAACAATATTAGGGACTGTTAATTGTGCTTGTCCTGCTCCTGATATATCGTATTTAATCTTTTTTACAATAAAATATAGATATTGAACATCAATTATATCTCCTACTATTATCGTTATAAGACGGACAACTGGCAAGAACTTTTCTCTACATATTCTACAATTTCCAATAGAAGCACCTCTTGCTCCAATAGTCACTGCAGCTTCGGAAACTCTGTATGTATTAGAATAGCCAAGTATTCCTTTTTCTCCATCTCCATTTGCTATGATGGGATAACAATATTCTTGTGTTTTTGTCTCTGAAAAATCTTTCGGTTTGTCTCCTCCTGCAAAAATATTTTTTGTTACCTCTCCCAGCTTCTTCACCTCCCAACCCTTATCATTCTTGACAGGGTCGCCAAACATATCATAGAAGATAGACTGCTCCAGGGCATCGTAATCTTTCAATGTCTCTTTGCAGTCGGCTATGATTTTGGATAGCGAATCTAGTTCGGAAACGATGGATTGCTGGGTGGAGAGAGGGGGGACGGGAACTGAAAATTTTGAGTAATCCTTGAAATAAATATGAGGAATGGCTGCACCTGTGACCAAACTAGACAAATCCAAACTTTGCAACAAATACATTAAAAATTTGATGTCACAATTTTGTTTTGGATAAATGTACTGCATTGTGCCAACTAATGAAGATTTTGCAGGGTAAATATTTACCCTGCCACAACCAGAACCATCTTTAACAATTCCAATATACGGTGTTTCATTATGATAAAAATCAATATCCTTAACATATCCTGATGCACCGAATAAAGCATATTCACCAATATTATCCTCAATCTTGTTCAGTGATATGTTTGATGAACCTTTGTCGCAGATGTCTCCCAACTTCTTATATTTCCAATCGTGCTTCATGCTCATAAGAATTATTATCGGCTTAATAGATTTTGGAAACCACTGGTTGCCAAATTGTATCTAATTCATTTTGAATTGAATGTGATTCGCCGTTTTTTAATCGAATTATCCTTTATCATTAGATTGTAAGAGTTTTTGCAGCTCCTCCTTAGGAGGTAGTACTTTTAGAACTTCTGGGTCCATGTCTTCAGCGGTCTTATAGGTAGCCACACCCATAGGCTGCTTGAAATCCTGCATGATATACTCTACATACGCCTTGTCAACGTCTTTGCAAAGGATAATGCCAATAGGAGCTTTCTCGTTAGCTCGGCGGTCGTCATCATTCAAAATACGAAGATAGGAGGAAAGTTGTGCCAGGTACGCCACTTTGAATGCTCCTGCTTTTAATTCAAACACCACCGTACGCTCCAAGTCACGATTGTAAAACAACAGGTCAACCCAATGGTCATGTCCTAACTTGTCGAAATGAACTTGATTGCCAATGAATGCAAAACCTTTTCCAAAAGTCATGATGAAGTTCTTGACATTATGCACAATTCCATTTTCAATGACACGCTCGTCCACTTCCTCGTCTCTGACACCTAACTCTTCTACATTTATGAAATCAAGCAAATACTCATCCTTGAACATTTGTATTGCCTGAAATGCTTGCTTGTAGTCGGGCATTGTAGAAAGAAAGTTGTTCGGCATAGAGCCTTGATGATGATAGAGGTCTTGCTTCAATTGATTTCTAAGTGTATATTTATCCCACTTCATCACAGCTGCCTGATGAATATAAAAAACTCGTTCCTCTAACGTAGTTGTTTTGGATAGAATTTCATAATGAAGAGAAAATCCTAAACTGACAAATTCCGATAAATCCAAATCGTTCGCCATTGGCGAACGATTTATGCTTAGAATAGGGAAAATATCTATACTGTCCTCATTATCAGTGGTTTGTGATTCGTTCGCCATCGGCGAACGATTTTCCAACATTTGCCATTGTTCATAAAACAAACGCATTTTTTTGATGTTGGCTTCCGAAAATCCTCTTATTCCTGGCAACTCTTCTTTTAGTCTATCACTTATGTTTTTGATAGCTCCAGTTCCCCAATTCTTATTTCGAGAATTGGCAGATATATATTTTCCGATGCCGTAGTAAAGAGCCAGCTGAACTTGGTTTACAGCCGCAACCGCCTTTGCTTGGCTTTGCAAAATGGCAGTCTTAATCAGTGAAACCGCCTCTGTTATTGTATCTTTACCACTCATATTCAATTCATATATTTAGTTCTAAACTCCACCAAAGCAGATTGGATATTGTTCACACGCTCCTCAATGCGTCCAAGTATGACAGATGGCTCTTCATACACAACTTCCTCACGCTCTACCTCCTTGTACTTGTTGATTGACAGGTCGTAGTCTTTCTCTCGAATCTCCTCAACTGGAACTAGGAACGATTGGTCTTTGCGTGTGCGACCTTCCTCACCTTCAAGGTTGTTGAAACGTGCGATGATGTCAGGAATATCGTTCTCGGCACACTCTGTACGCTTTTGGTCAAGAGTATATCCGTCGGCACGCATATTGTAGAACCAAACCTTGTCAGTGCCACCGTCATTGGTCTTGGTGAAGATCAGAATTGCTGTCGACACTCCCGAATATGGTTGGAACACTCCGCTCGGCATTGAAATGACAGCCTTCAACTGCTGATGGTCAATCAGTTCCTTACGGATGGCTTTATGCCCTGTGCTGTTTCCGAAAAGCACTCCGTCGGGCACAATGGAAGCGCAACGGCCTCCAAGCTGAAGCATGCGGACGAAAAGGGCGACGAACAACAATTCCGTCTTCTTGGTCTTTGTGATTGCCAAGATGCTTTTGCTTATTGATTCGTTGTCGAGACTGCCTGCAAACGGTGGGTTTGCCAAGCATAGAGTATATTTGTTTTCGTCGGTATTGTCCGATGATAAAGAGTCCTGATATTTGATGCAGGGATTGTCGACGTCGTGGAGCATAAGGTTCATCGCGCCGATACGGAGCATAGTCTGGTCGGTGTCGAATCCGTGGAGCATACTGTTCTTGTAATGCTCCTTGTTTTCCTGCTTCAGCAACTCCTTTTTGTAGTGCTCCTTTATATATTTGGCGCTTTCTGTGATGAATCCGGCCGAACCCATAGCAGGGTCGCAGATAGTGTCTTCCAAAGTAGGCTTCATCAGCTCCACCATCATACGGATAATATGGCGAGGGGTGCGGAATTGTCCGTTATTGCCCGACGCTGCCATTTTGCCAAGTATGTACTCATACACGTCGCCCATCACATCACGGTTGTTCATATCAAGAGCATCAATGCCCTCGACTATCTTGGTCAATGTTCGTGCGTTGGGGATAAGGAACGTGGCGGAGTCCATAAAACGGCTGTAGGCGGAGTCCTTCCCTTCATTAAGGTTTTTGATAAAGACAAACACATCCTTGCTGATAAGCGAGAACATAGTTTCAGGCTCTTTGTTTTTGAAAACGTGCCAGCGCAGGTTTTCATAAGCCACATCCTTGTCGGAGTCAGGGTTATGCCACACCCCCTCTTTGAATGTCGGGTCTTTCACCGTCACTCCAAAAGCGTTGGCATTAGCCTCTTTTGTTGTCTGTGCGTCATCCAACATTTTCATGAAGAACAGATAAGTCATCTGTTCCAGAATGGTGATAGAGTTAGTTATGCCGCCAGTCCAGAAAGTGTCCCAAATCTGGTCAATGCGTGTTTTGATCTCGCCTGTAATCATATCCTAATACAATATAGTCGGGGCTAAATTACTGTTTTTTGTTGTATTTCCCAAATGTGAGATAAAGGCAATGTGTAATAATTCATAATTGGTGTGGACATCCCGTAGAGACGTCGTATTACGGCGTCTCAAATGGCATTACGGCGTCTCAAATTAATGAGATAATCGTTTGAAAGACGCTACCGAGCAAAGCGAGAGTAACCCGGGACGAAGTCTCGGGGATAGAATGTGTACTGTCCTCCAGGCAGAGTGCCTCATCATGAGAGTGCCCCGACAAGTACCCGAACAAGTACCACGACAAGTTGTGGTGCGGAAGGTAATCAATTCTTGACGGACAATGAAAAATAGTCTCATTTCCAAATCAAGTAAATAAGGAAAATAGAAAATGAATGAGTATCTTTGGAAAAACTTTCCAGCAATATGGCGAGCAAACAACTTTATATTGATTTTGACCAATATATCCGTCAGGGAGAACCGGACCAAAAAGAGAAGGCTTATGCATGGAGTACAGCGATCGGACTTCAGGCTGTAGATGGTTTGTCAACGTCGGAATATCTGCAACAAACGGCAAAACGCAATATAGAAGGGGAAATTACCATTGATGAGGCTCGTGAACTGATCAAACAATACTACACAAGGAAAACGGCTCACGATGATGATTCTGATGATGTGGAGGAGGCAGACAGAGTATCTGCTAATATCGCTAAATTGTTGAGCTCCAATACTCTAGCATTCAGTGTCTTTGGCTTTACTCAGATCCATAGGAATATCTTTGATGGGGTGTTTAAGTTTGCTGGAAAAATTCGAGATTATGATATTACCAAGAAGGAGTGGATTTTGCATGGCGACACTGTGATGTATATGTATGCTCAGGATCTTCGTCTTGCTTTGGAATACGATATAGAGCAGGAAAGACAGTTCAGCTATGGAGGCCTCTCGTCGGATGAGATTATCAAGCACATCAGCAAGTTTACGGCTGGATTATGGCAGATTCATGCGTTTGGAGAGGGAAATACCCGTACGACGGCGGTGTTTGTGATCCTTTATTTACGTTCTCTTGGTTTTGATGTCAACAATGATATTTTTGCTCAAAATTCATGGTATTTCCGCAACGCTCTCGTTCGATACGTTTATAAGAATAGGAAAGGGGTGATGCCAGAGCCAAAATATTTGGAGCGATTCTTCCGTAATATGTTGCTTGGGGAGACGTGGGTGTTGAAGAATCGTTATTTAATACTTGATCCGCCGTCGGAGTATAAGGAACAGCCATGTGCCGACACCCCCACAAGTACCCCCACAAGTACCCCCACAAGTTGTGGTGTGGATGGCAATCAATTCATGACGGACAACGAGAATATCAAACATTTGGTAATGGCAATTGGATATCAGCAGATGTCAGTTAAGGAATTGCTATCCGCAGTGGGGTTGAAAGACAGAAAAAATTTCCTTGAATATTCCCTCAATCCAGCGATGAATGGAGGATGGGTTAGAATGTTGTATCCGCAATCCCCACGTCATCCACGACAGAAATATTTATTGACAGTGAAAGGAATGGGACTGTACAATAAGATGAAACATCTGAGAGCATACGTCCTAGTGTATCTGTCATACCGTATGAAGCTGGACCAGCAGCGTTAGGCAACCTTACCTTTTTTTAGTTCTTCTTCAAGAAAGGTGTATACATAACCTGCACTTTGGTAATAAAGACCAGTTCCTATATCTTGTATCAGAGTGAAAGTGTCCGAATTATATAGAATTGAAAGAGACTCTTGCATTGAATAATGCCACTCATTCATAAGAATTTCTACAAGCTCTGCACAAAGATCTTCTTGCAAAATTGTTATTTGTTCTGGTTTAAGTCTCATAATTTTTTCAGTTTTGAAATTGCTTTTTCATTTGCGAAATAATATTGAAAAGTGATGCCTTCATCATATTTCAATTCTTCAACCAATTGTTCGATAGTGAGATATCCGGCTTCAAATCGTCTTAATTGCATCGTTACTCCATCGTCAGCAATTGGACCATACACAATATCATAATCATGCCATGGGTAGGGCAAATTTCTATTTCTATTGCGAATCACAAACTCTGCCCACTCAACGCAATAGTCATTCCAAATTTTGACATTCAAATCTCCTTTGGATATTTCGTGTTCATCAAATTCAAATGTCGTAACGATTGGAGTCCCGATACCCATTTTTTGTCTTACTCGTTGTTTGGCCATATCAAATGCCTGATTATAGTCGTCTGATAAATAGAAGCCTTTGCCAAAATCCTTGAATGGTTTGGATTTATCTAGGATAATCACATCGATTAGCACGTCAGAACCATGATACAATTTCATTTCAATTGCCCTCCATTATGCGAACATACTTCTGCCAACACTTCAATGTTGTCTTCGAATGATTGTGTGTGTAAAACGTTATAGAATTCTGTCAAATGCGACATGCCCTTAAAACGGACAAGATAATTGTATGCCTGTTTTTGGGTGATGCCAAACGTTTTTGAAAACTCAGTCACAATGGCAATAGTAAATCTCAATATGTTATAATCATGTTTTGACATAGACTTTTGAAATTGACAAGTACAAAGATATACTTTTTTTAATATAAACAAAAAAAGGCGTGCCGTAAGACACGCCTTTAGTTTTATAATCAAAATTGATTATTTCTTGTTCAATACAAGGTCAACCTCTACTGCACAAGCTACCGAGCAACCTACCATTGGGTTGTTACCGATACCAAGGAATCCCATCATCTCAACGTGAGCTGGAACAGATGAAGATCCTGCGAACTGTGCGTCTGAGTGCATACGTCCTAGTGTATCTGTCATACCGTATGAAGCTGGACCTGCAGCCATGTTATCTGGGTGAAGTGTACGACCTGTACCACCACCTGATGCTACTGAGAAGTATGCCTTACCTGCGCGGATACGCTCCTTCTTGTATGTGCCAGCTACTGGGTGCTGGAAACGTGTAGGGTTTGTAGAGTTACCTGTGATTGATACATCAACATCCTCTTTCCAGAAGATAGCAACACCCTCACGTACGTCGTCAGCTCCGTAGCAGTTAACTGCTGCACGTGGACCGTTAGAGTAAGCTGTACGGCTGATCTCCTTTAGCTCTCCTGTGAAGTAGTCGAACTGTGTCTTAACGTATGTGAAACCGTTGATACGGCTGATGATCATAGCAGCGTCTTTTCCTAGACCGTTAAGGATACAGCGAAGTGGCTTATCTGCTGGTCTCGACTTGTTTGCCATCTGTGCGATCTTGATTGCACCCTCAGCAGCTGCGAACGACTCGTGTCCTGCCAAGAAAGCGAAACATTTTGTGTCTGGGTGAAGAAGACGTGCTGCAAGCTCACCGTGTCCGATACCTACCTTACGGTCGTCAGCAACTGATCCAGGGATACAGAATGACTGTAGACCCTCACCGATATAGTTGGCTGCCTCTACTGCGTCTTTTGCCTTCTCCTTAAGAGCGATAGCAGTACCTACTACGTAAGCCCACTTTGCGTTCTCAAAACAGATCATCTGAGTCTCCTCACATGTCTTATATGGATCAAGACCTGCTTTGTCGCAAATCTCGTTAGCCTCTTCAATGCTCTTGATTCCGTGCTTCTCTAGAGTTGCAAGAATCTGCTTGATACGACGATCCTGGCTCTCAAATTTTACCTCTCTAATCATACCTAATTACTCTTTACGTGGGTCAATAGATTTAACTGCACCGTCCTCAGCCTTTGTACGACCGTAAGTACCAGTGAACTTCTTAACTGCCTCATTGGCGTCCATACCGTTCTTGATGGCCTCCATCATCTTGCCCATGTGTACGAACTCGTAACCACATACCTGGCTGTCCTTGTCCAAGAACATCTTTGTGATGTAACCCTCAGTCAACTGTAGGTAGCGAGTACCCTTAACTTTTGTTCCGTAAAGTGTACCCATCTGTGATACAAGACCCTTTCCTAGATCCTCAAGACCAGCTCCGATCATCAAACCACCCTCTGAGAATGCAGACTGTGTACGACCGTATACGATCTGTAGGAATAGCTCACGCATTGCAGTGTTGATTGCATCACATACAAGGTCTGTGTTTAGCGCCTCAAGAATTGTCTTGCCAGGAAGAATTTCAGAAGCCATTGCTGCTGAGTGTGTCATACCTGAACATCCGATTGTCTCTACTAGACACTCCTCGATAACGCCTTCCTTAACGTTTAGAGTTAGCTTACATGCACCCTGCTGTGGAGCACACCAACCAATACCATGTGTAAGACCTGAGATATCCTTGATCTCCTTTGCCTGGATCCACTTTCCCTCTTCAGGAATTGGAGCTGGACCGTGGTTAGGTCCTTTGGCAACACAACACATGTTTTCTACTTCGTGTGAATATACCATAATGTTATAAAATAATTTGTTGTATCTAATCTCAACACATCTGGATTAGATGTGTGTAAAATTTGTAGCAAAGATAGATTTTCATTGTAAAAAATGCAAAAAAATCACTATAAATCGTGATTGTATGATTCCATTTTTTTTATGTATTTTGCAACTAACTATTGCATGAATTTTAAAAGGAAAAACCAAGAATGAAAAATGCCCCTGCCTGGTGCGCGAGAATTGTCATGGACGGATGCCATAATTGAATGACACGCACGTATGATGACACGCACGTATGATGACACGCACGTATGATGACACGCACGTCCGTGCGTCTCTACATGAGGCCCATCAATTTTTCATTTCGCATTTCGCATTTTTAATTTTATAAATGCGTTGTTGCAGCGTCTTCCCAAAATGTCGTATGTGATTTCTGATTGTTTTCCTTTCGTCTCTTTTTCAATCAGTTCGACGCGGGTGTTCTCATCCTCTTTGTAGACGGAATATTGATTGCCTTCGTAGGCTTGCCATGCCGCTACTGCTTTGCCGTCAAAATCGAATAGGGTGGTGTTCTCCACCACGTTCACGTCGGCTTTCATGTCGGATGCGAAGTGTGCCCAGCCGGTGACGTTGTTGCCCCATTGGTCTTCCACGTGTATCATCATCGGATCCCAATAGAGGCTGCCAACTATCTCGTTGTCGCTGCTGTTCTCGTAGCCTGCCCCTTTAGCTGTGTTGATCAGCTCGGCGATAAACCCTTTCTGCCCGTCCTGACTGTATTTGTAGACGTCGTTGTAGGCTGATGCATTGTGGTTGAGCTGTCCGTCGTAGCCGTCTTTCCTTTTCGGAGCGAAATTATATCCGCTCTCCATGATTAGCACGTCTTTGCCATAATATCCGAAAAGCATCTCACACGATTTGGCAAGTGATTCGGCTGTCGTCTCGCTCCACGACGGGTAGTAGGATGCTCCGATCACGTCGAATTTGGCTCCGGCTTTTGTGATGAGGTCGAAAAACCATTTGTATGTCGACGGTGATCCCCATTTGTCCACGTCTGCTGTGGCGTCGGCAAGGTGCACCACCACTTTGCTGTTTGGCGAAATCTCCTTGATGGAGTTGTAGGCGGCGTTGATGATTTTGGCGATGTTTTCAGGATGCGCGTCTCCCGTCGGCATCTCTGCTTTCGATTCGTTGGCCGGCACATTGTATGAGTAGGCATACGGGAACAGGAATCCTGCGTTTGTCTCGTTGCCCACCGACACGTATGCCGGATAGATGCCTTCGTCTGCCATCTCTTTCATCACCGTCTTCACATATTCGCCAACGAGACTCACCAGCATATTCACTTTCTCGTCGAACGACCATACATTGTTGATTTTTTCCTGCCAGTCTCTCGGAATCCTCTGGCACTCGCCGTTGCTCCAATAGTCCGACAGATTGAATGTGTATTGGATTTCCATACCTGCCTTTTTTGCCTCGCGTGCCAGACTCAGACAGTCTTCTGTGTCCTGATACCCCTCGAGGAAGCAGTATTTGCCGGAAGCGTCTGTGGATTGTGGACCGGGGTTGTTGGAATTACGTATTCTGACGAAGTTGAACCCGCGTCTGCTCATATAATCAAGCACTGCCTGAGCTTTCTCTTCGCGCGTGTCGTTTTGATTATAAAGCATATTCCCGTCGGCGTCGAAATAGTTGCCGCCACGGTCGAGCACGTAGTGGAGCATGGTGATGTCGCCTCCCTGAAGGAATTTATATGGTTTGTCGGTCTTCTTGATTTCTGTTTTCCCGATTTCGACGCTATGCATTCCGTCGCTCTCGATTCCGATTTTCACCTTTCCGTCGGTCGTGCCGACACCACGGAGATAGACTTTCACATTTTTCTGTCCTCTTGCGAGAGGCACTTCAGCCGAGCAGACGGAATAGTTTGTCCCTTTCGCATAGATCATGCATTTTGAGGAGACGGAATTGGTGTTGCATTCTATTGCGATGTCATAGATGCCGCTGTTGCCCACTGATATATCCAACTCCTGTTTGGTGGGCATTCCTTCGTTGAAGCGGATTTTTTCTCCGTAGCTGACGGGAGCATTCCCGTCGCCATGCCATTTCTCTGGTCGCATTAAGTCGTCTATTCCTTGGGCAGACGCGGAGATGGCAAATAGGGTTAATGTGCTAAATGCAAGTAGTCGTAGTGTTTTTTTCATGGTAGTATGTTTTTCTTGAATGAGTTAGATTGATAAAGGTAATGCCTGATTTACATTATGAATTATGAATTGTCTTTAGATTTTCGTCATCTTGTATCCCATTCTCAGCAGCTGCACAGCGATTCCCATCAGATACATTTGGTGAAGAGTGCGGACGTAGGCATGGAAGGCGAGTGGACTTCCCGGCTCGAACATTTCGCGTTGCAATGCGTGTACACCCATCTGCGCACAGTCATTGATAAGTTTGGCTAATGCCTTGCTCTCATTAGGTTTCAACTTCAATACATCCTCACTGATATATTCGTCCATGCAGTCGTAGCCACGGACGTCACGCAAGGCTGTGTACATGTCTGGTTGGCTTTTGCATTTCAACCAGTTTTCATCCCACTGTTTAGCCAAAGCCATCCCCACATACATCATCCAGCCTACGGACACTGTCGCGTAGCCCTCGAATTCGCGGACTCCGTCAGGGATGTAAGAAGTGCATACCTGTTGCCATACACTTTCGAAATCTGTGGCGTCGGGCTCCATCACGTCTACCTCTTTTTTGCTTTGAAGAAACTGGTATAACTGTGAGTGAAGTGTTTCTTCATATTTGTCGATATATTGAATGTCTATTCCCATGAATTTTCTTTTTTAGATGGCTTATGGTCAATAAAAAAAGAGCGTGAATCCAAAGGACCACGCTCTTTATTATGATTGATTAATTACTTGCCTAGAGCAGTGTAGTTAATCTTAAGTGCATTAGCATTACGTAGAGCCTGCTTAACGTCGGTAACGATACCCATCTTAGTATCCTTGTCGACCTTCATTGAAACGACCATTTGACCCTGGTCGTCCTCATTCATGGCAGCACGCTTGTCGATAATGTAAGTCTGCACTTTGTCTGCGTCCTTTACGAACTCGTCGTCCAACTGGATGCACGACTCAGTACCTACATATTTCACCCATTCTTTCTTAGGCTGACCAATGTATACGTATTTCACCAAACTCTTCTTCTCAAGCTTAGTAAGCTGAGTTGCGTTTGGAAGGTTGATGTTCACCTTGTATGTGACCTCCTTCATTGAAGTTGCAGTCATGAAGAAGAACAACAACATGAATACGATATCTGGCAATGAAGATGTACTAAGTCCTGGCAGTGCACGACCTCCGTCTTTTCTAAATTTTGCCATAATTAGTTACCTCCATAATTTTTTGGTTCTGCCTCAGAGATCTTCTGAGGGAAAATCTTCTGTACCTCTTTCTGCTCTTCTTCTGATAGATCGGCGAACTTCTTACCTCTCTTCTGCATAGAGAAGTCGTCACGGATTTCGTCGTAAGCAGCCACTAGGGCATTCTGAACATCAAGGTATGCCTGATATTGAGTGCCACGGTCGTTCTGCAAAGAAATCACGTGCTTTTTAGTGTACATCACGTTGCCGAAACTTCCGAAAGAGCCGACCTCCTTTTCAGGAAGCTCTTCTGAGTTCGATGGATTCAAAATGAATTCCTTAGCTTTTTCTTTCAGTTTGCTAACCTCAAGCACCTCACCGTTGACCATCAAGTCGTTGTTGCTATTGACAAGAATCTGAAGCACATTGCGCTTGTTCATCTCAATATCCTCGTTTATTTGGTCTTTTGGTACTGGTGGAGGAAGACGACGTGCCAAACCTTTGTCTGTTGACATTGAAGTTGTCACAAGAAAGAAAACAAGCAGCAAGAACGCAATATCCGCCATTGAACTGGCATTAAGCTCACCTACTGATCTTTTCTTTTTTCCCATCGTACAAACTTACTTAATTTTGTTGATAGATTTTGCGAAAGTAACGTTGAACACAGCTGCGATTGCTGCAAGCACGAACAATGTGTAGATAGAATACAAACACATGTCAGCAAGTTTCAATCTGCTTGCTACGTTCTCAGTACCATCATAGTTTGGCATGTTAAGTGGTGTGCCATCACCGATTGCGTATGTGATTCCGCATAGCAATGTAAGTGCAACAAGCATCGCCAAAGATGTGTATGCAGATCTCTTGTCGTTCTTTAGCTTGATGATGAACGAAAGAACTGCAGATACAATTGTTGCTACTATTGCCAAGCATAGGAACACGTACACGACGTTCAATACAGCTCCTGTATAGTTTGGAGCGTCGAATGCCTCGCCACTGTAGATCTCCTCTTCGCTACCTCCTACGCAGAACAATACGCAGACGATAGCTGCAATAGCTACAAGAACAGCCAAGACAATCGATGAAATCTTTTCTGAATTCATAGTTTTATTGTCTTAGATGATTATGCGTTCTCGATTGAAGACTCGTTTGAAATTGCTACTGAAGAAGAAGCAGATGATGAATTGAAGCCCTTGAACTTCTCCTCGTATGCAACAACTGCGTCGATCAAGCTGATTGAAGCGTCCTCCATCTCTGAAGTAAGAGCCTCGATACGAGTCAAGATAAAGTTCATGAATACCTGAAGAACCATGGCAACGATCAAACCGACCAATGTTGTCAAAAGGGCAACCTTGATACCACCTGCAACGACTGTTGCTGAGATATCACCTGCAGCCTGAATTCTATCGAATGCCTCGATCATACCGATGATTGTTCCCAAGAATCCTAGTGATGGAGCCAATGCTACACAAAGTGAAATCCATGTAACGTTCTTCTCCAATAGACCCATCTGTACACCACCGTAAGATACTACTGACTTCTCTACTACATCAGCACCCTTGTCGATACGGCACAATCCCTGATAGAAGATTGATGCGATAGGACCTCTTGTGTTACGGCAGATTGTCTTTGCTCCCTCTACATCTCCGTTGTCTAGAGCTCCCTCAACTGACTCAAGAAGCTTCTTTGAATCAACTGATGACAATGACAAATAGATGATACGCTCGATACTCAAAGCCAAACCTAGGATAAGAGCGATACATACGATGAACATGAAGAATGCACCACCTTCGATGAATTTCTGCTTGATCACCTTGTGGAATGCCTGCTCTTCCTGAGCTGCTGGAGCTGCCTCCTGTGCTGGAGCTGCCTGAACTGGCGCTGGAGCTGCCTGAACTGGCTCAGCTGCTGGTGCCTCATCTACAACCTGCTCTGTAGACTCTTCTGTAGCCTCATCCTGAGCGAAACAAACTGAAGCTGTACCGAAAATCATTGCTCCAGTCATTGCGATAACTGCAAATAATTTTTTCATTTGTCTTCTGAAATTTTTGTTATTTTTTATTATTTATTTTTTCCTTTTTTAGTCCATTTTTTGATTTTGTTTACCTAATATCCACAAAATCGGCTGCAATTTATAAAAAAAACATAGCTTGACCACGATTTTTAACGAATATTTACACTATAAGTGTTGTAAAATCTACTTTATGACTCTTTTTGTGCTCTTAATTTCGCCTATTTGTACTATTTGGATAGGACAACCTTTTATTCTTTCGACAACAACACAACTGCATGTGCGGCGATTCCTTCTTTTCTGCCGACAAAGCCGAGCTTCTCTGTCGTTGTGGCTTTCACACTCGCGTCTTCCTCGTCTATCCCTAGAATCGACGCGATTGTTCGCTGCATTTCGTCGATGTACGGTTTCATCTTCGGCTCCTGGGCACAGATGATTGAGTCGATGTTCTCGATCTTATATCCTTTTGATGCCACTAATTCCGCTGTCTTCTTCAATAAAATTTTGCTGTCGATATTCTTGAACGCGGCATCGTTGTCTGGAAAATGTGTGCCGATGTCTTTAAGATGCGCGGCTCCAAGCATCGCGTCGCAGATGGCATGAAGAAGCACGTCGGCATCTGAATGTCCAAGTAGTCCTCGTGTGTGGGGAATCTTGATCCCTCCAATCCATAATTCTCTGTTGTCGGCAAACTGATGTACATCGTAGCCGATTCCTACTTTCATTTTCATAGCTGTATCTTTTATTCTTTTTCTATAGAGATTCTCGCTTCTCTACTCCTATAGTTTGGTTTATAGTCTATAGTTTATAGTCCAACAACCATCAGAACTGGAAATAGATAAACTTCTGTAGGTCGGCAGTCATAAACTGGTAAACCACAAACACAATTATACAAGTTGTTATTACCATTACTCCAATTGGCTGCAATGCGAACCATAGTCTGTATCGACGCTTGAATTTTTCTGGCAACCAGTGGATAATCATTCCCAACACAAACAGGATAATGATGTTCTTGTATGCGTCGGCCATGGTAGGGATAAGTGAGAAATCCCATTTGCCTCCGATCTGGTTCACCATGTTTTTAGCGGTGTCCCATGCCACCTGGTTGGCTTCTGCTGGATCAAGATTGGATCCGGAGCGGAAGAAAAGACGTGTGAATGTGATGAAGACGAATGTCTGCAACACTGCCCATGTGTAATCCAATGCCTTGAATTTCCATTTGCCGCCACACAGATTGTAGACCATGCGGATGAATGTGCCGACGAAGATTGTGCCCAGCCATACAAATCCCATTCTGTACAGAGGAAGGTCGTATAGGAATACAAGTATTCCGAACACAAGTGTCACGATCATGACCGCCAGTGTCTTCTTGTAGATATTTCTCTTTTTCCAAAAGTTGTACACGAGCATTCCAAGTCCGTTCAATCCTCCCCATATCATGAAGTTCCAGCTTGCTCCGTGCCAGATACCTCCAAGAAGCATTGTGTTCAGACGGTTCAAATTTGATGTGATCTCTTTTTTATTGTCAGGCGACAGATATGCTCTTATTGTGAAGTAGGCTGTGATAGACACTAAAATCACGGCAATCCAAATGCTTCCGCTCAATATCACACCGATCGCTGCGATTGAGAATATCACTGCGTATGTTCCGAACGAAGCTTCTCTGTTTCCTCCCAGCGGGATATACAGATAGTCCTGAAGCCATTTTGATAGTGAAATATGCCAGCGTTTCCAGAAGTTTCCTGCATTCGGAGCCTTGTATGGTGAGTTGAAGTTTTGTGGCAGATAGAATCCCATCAGCATGGCCACTCCGATGGCTATATCTGTGTATCCGCTGAAATCGGCGTACACTTGCAATGAGTATGCGAACAGTGCGAAGAGATTCTCCGGACCACTGTACATCGTAGGGTTTTCAAACACACGGTCGACGAAATTGACTGCTATATAGTCGCTCAATATGATCTTTTTCGCAAAACCGTTCAATATCCAGAATACTGCGATTCCAAACTGACGTCTGCCGAGGAAGAATGGCTTGTACAGTTGCGGAATGAACGTGCTGGCACGCACAATCGGGCCTGCCACAAGCTGTGGAAAGAATGTCAGATAGAATCCGAAATCGAGAATGTTGGTCACTGGTTCTATTCTCTTTCTGTAGATATCCATTATATAGCTGATGCTCTGGAATGTGAAGAAAGAGATTCCCACAGGCAAGAAGATATTTTCTGTGTCGAAAAGATTTGCTCCTGCAGCTTTGTTTCCCAAAAATGCAAACGCGTCGAACACTCTGAATGAAGTGCCGAGCAGACTGTTGGTCATGTCTACCAAGAAATATGCGTACTTGAAGTAGCACAATGTGGCAAGATTGACTATCAATCCCCAAATGAGATGGTATTTTTTCCATCCTTCACTTTTGCAATTGTATATTATTTTTCCACTGAAAAAATTGTACACGGTGGCAAAAAGCAGAATCAATGTGAAGATTCCGCTCGTCTTATAATAAAAGAAGACGCTGACGAAAAACAGAAATGTATTTCTTAGCAACAGCTTGTCACGCCCAATTGCGGCAAACACAGCGAAGACAATCGTGAAGAAAGCCCAAAAATAGAATTGTGTGAACAAAAGGGGACTTCCTTCGTCGAATGCAAATATATCTTTAAGAAACTCTAATATCGTATCGAACATGTTATTTGTAATTTAGATAACTCTGAATCAATGCATTGTAGAATAAATCACCTAATAGGATGTAGCCATTTGGTGTGAAGTGAATCTTGTCTTTTCGGGCTAAACCTGCGTTCTCCCATTGTTTCATCGACTTTAATCCACCCATGATGGCAAACTGATCCCATACGGCACCGTTGTATTTTTTCGCTAATTCAAAGAAAACTTCCTCAACGATCTGTCCGTTCGTGTTGACACTGTATTGTCCTTTTGAGCGACGGTAGGAGTCGTTGTTTGTGATGAAGATAAATGCACAGTTTGGAGAAATCTCCTGAATCTTTTCTATCAGTTTGCTGTAGTTGTCCAAAAACTTGGCTCCGCTGAAGTTTTTAGGCACAGCGTCGTTGATTCCGATTCCGAAAATCACCAAATCTGGAAGTACGAGCGGCAACTCTTTCTGGAATTTCTCGCATTTCAGCCAGCTCATGACGCTTGCTCCGTTGATGCCGACGGAATTGTATGTGATTCCGTTGCTGTTGTTCTCTGCTAGGATTCCAGACAATGTGAACGGATGGAAAACAGAGTCTGTCTGCTCGAAAGCAATTGTGAATGAGTCGACTGGAGTGTCGAAAGAAAACTCGTACACGTCGTCCAACACATTGTAAATGCTGTATATTTTTGAACTGTCAACAGGGTTGATGATCACTGGGTATGAATATGCGCTGTCGGAATAGCCAATCAGTTTCAAGTCCGTACACTCCCAACGCAAAGTGGCATCCCTATTGAGGTTGATTTTCATTGTCGCATCTGGCGAATTTGTCTGCACAGCGATTCCCATCAGTCCGAGCTCGATGTTGTCGTGACGTTTCAAGATTCGGCTTGATGTCCATTTGCCAGTGTATGTCACATTATAGTTTGGCGGATTGTTGGTTCCTGCTATTTTGAAAGGGAACACCAGTCCGCGGGAACTCTTGAAGTCAAGATTCAGAGAGTCAAGATTGCGTCGGATACGGTTGGAGAACACATCCGCCTGCACGTGGCTGCCTCCGATGTGGAGAATGTTCACTTTTCCTTCTCTGCAAAGCACGATGCTGTCTAGTTTTTCATAAAAATGACACATTGTGCCAGTGTCGCCTGGAAATTCCAACTTGTTTTTATCGTATTGGATAAAATCATAGTCTCTAGGAATATGTTTGAAAAATCCCTGGGCAGACGCGAGTGTTGCGTTAAGCAAAGTCAACAGCACAAATATTGTTTTGATAGCCTTCATCTTATTAAGTTCACATTATGCTTATCTTTTGGAGATTGAATCAGCAAACGTCTTGTCGACAGGTATTTTTGCAGATATCTCCTTTAGCTTCTTTTTCCTGTTTTTCGATAGTTCTCTCTTTCTTCTGTCTAGAGATGACTGGAACATTGAATAGTCGTCGTAGACATTCAAACTTTCCAAAAACAGATGGGCGATCTTTTCAGCTCCTTTACGGGAGAAGTGGATGTAGTCGCTTGCAGCAAGAGCTGGTTTGTTGGATACCCAACTGATGATCGAGTTCTTTCCTCCCATCACTCCATACATGTTCCAGAATGCCACTCCATTGTCTTTCGCCACACGTCGCATCAAATCCACCGTCTTCTCAAGATTACGGTATGTTTGGAGCTTTCCGTCCACGGTCTCAGCCATGTCGGCAGGTCCGATAAGAATGATTTTTGCCTTAGGCAGTTGTTGTTTCACAAACTTGATTTGGGCGTCCATCGAATTGTAGTAGCCTTCGATTTTTTTGTCTGTGCTCAAATATGGAGTTGCATTTCCTCCGAATTCCATGATCACCAAACGGGTGTTGAGCGCGTTGTGCATGTACTTGAATGATTTTGCGTCGATTCTGGTGAAGAATGTTCCCGAACTTCCTCGTAATCCGATATTTGTCACTGCCACACCTTTGTCTCCAGTCAGACAGAAACCGTAAAGTTCGGCATCTCCTTCAAGTCTGATTTTGAATGTAGATATTTTGTTTGGCAGATCCCATTCCATCATGCCATATTTCTTGTCCGCTTCATCTTCTGCCTCATAAGTGAGATCTCCGGCGGTCAACGTCGCTTTTAATCCCTTTTTACGTGTGGAATAGAACAGACGCACTTTGTCGAAAGCCTTATGCTTGACTGCCAAACTTTTGATTGTTATGGTTGTTTTTCCTTTAAGTTCAGAAAGTTGGGCCAGCGCTCCATAACGTTTGTGGTCTGCTTTTTGGACAAGTGTACCGTCGACCAAATAACGGCTTATGCTATCTGAAATCGTTTCTTGAACCGTGATCGAAGGAATCATCTGTAGGACAGGGATAATTCCTAGTCCTTCTCCTCCGAATTTGTCCTGCAGACCATAGCGGAGAGAACTTGTGATGCGATCACCCTCAATCTGTGAGTCTCCGTAGTGTGCGATATGCACAATGCCTTTGCGTGCCTCTCTACGAAGGGTCGCAATCAGATCTGTTATATACGAAACGTCCGAAGAATCAGGAAGATAGAATCTTGACGGATTCTCTGCAAAGAAAGTCTTATAGAAATTGATGGTGTCAGCAAGGAGAAGTGAGTCGCGCACACGCATAGAGTCTGCCGCTTGCATAAGTTTGCGACGGGCCTCAATCACAGAGTCGGGCAACTGTTGGATCTTCATGCTGTTTTCACGGTCGGCCAAAAGCCCGTCAATTGATATTCTCGACTTGTCCGATGGAGTGAGAACCTCAGAGATGGAAGGAAATCGAAGCGTCGTGCCAGCCACCGAAATGCCATCCTTGGGCATTAAAAAACAGATCACAGCCAACACGGCTATGACGGCAACAAAAAACAATAATTCTATATGTCGTTTCATTTACGAATTCGTTAGTAAATGCGAATTTAACATTTTTAAAGGTTTATGTCAAATTTTACGTATGATTTTTCAAAAGTGTATGCTGAGGAAGATAAAGAAGACATAATTATACATTTGAGAGAGAAGTGAAAGTTTTTTATATATTTGTATTCATGACGATCTTTTATCAAAATTAAGAAGCTATTCTTGATTTAAGATTTGGTTATATAACTAAGGATTGTTAAGGGCGGAACGCCCTAACTCCTCCTCTATGGTGCGAGCCGTAGGCGAGCACATGAATAGAAAGAGTAGGTTTCCCTGCCATTAAACAACTAAAATCCAAGAGTTAAATAACGTGAGTTCGATGAATTGTAATCTGCTGATCATATTCCACTTTCTGATTGGATTCTCATCTCTTTTTCTCATATAAAAGCGTAGCT
>OCTX012291933.1_pt1 | contig 88699 bp, 85 predicted proteins | sample 1539691 | NCBI WGS metagenome assembly OCTX01 (sample SAMN02144231, study PRJEB22623) | gut metagenome | biome: sheep rumen | host: Ovis aries | place: New Zealand
ACAATTTAGGCGGCCCTTAAAGCCGCCGATTAAATTCCTCAACTCAATTAGATTTCGCCGGTTTCCGGTTTCAAATTCCTCACATTGCCCGGCCGGCGTTTTTTGGGCGCCTTAGTCCCGTCCCGCTCAATACTGTCCCGCCTTTTCCCGCCTCCGTCCCGCCTATTCCCCATTCCTCACATTTCTTTACCGCGCACAGCGCCGGCAAAGGCGCTTCGTCAGCGAGCGGGTGGGCGCATCGAATGCGCAATCAAGCGACTTCCTTTCCAATTTCTTCCTTTCTGTCTTAAGCTTCGCGTTACCCAGGTAAGCCAAGCGTTTATATGATACCATAAATCACCGCCAAAAGTCAAGTACGCCTATGGAGGGGGGGATGGGCGGCGTTGCTTGTGTTGTCAGGCGATTTATGGTATAATACGCGGCCAATCGAACATAAATTGCACACCGATCATGGAATTTGCCGAAATAACCGCGTCGACGCTACCGGTAATCCGACGCCACCTTGCCGCCGACAACCGCACCATCAGCGAATATTTCCTCTCCTACACCTGGCCTTGGCGATCTGAAGTCTACTCGATGCAGTTCGGCGAGACGCACGGCTGCGGCGTCTACAAATACAAACTCTGGGGCAGGGAATATTTTTCATTTCCCTTCGGCGCGGGCGACAAGGAACGCGCCAAGGACGAAATCACCGCCTTCGCCCGCGAAATAGGCCTGAAGCCGAAGTTCTCGCCGATAACCCGCGCCGAGGCCGACTCCCTTGGCGCGAATTGGCTGGTGCGGCCGGTTCCCGCGATTTTCGACTATGTATACAACCAGTCCGACCTCGCGGAGCTCAAGGGGTCGAAATACCAGCAGAAGCGCAACCATATCCACCGCTTCGAGGACTTGGGGCCGTGGCGATACGGAGCGGTGAATGTCGAGGACTGCCGCCGGGTCTTGTCGGGCTGGGTCAAGGACCATCCGGTGGACGAAGAGCTGAAGATGGAGCTCAAGGCGATCGACCGCATATTGTCGATGGACGATCTCATGGGGCTTACGGGCGGCGTTCTATACTCGAACGAAAAGCCGGTCGCCTTTGCGCTGGGCGAGAAGATGAACGACGAAATGTTTCTTGCGAGCTACGAGAAGGCGCTGCCGGAAGTTCAGGGCGCATTTCCGATGATCAACCGGGAATTCGCGCGGCGCGAGGCCAAGGGATTCAAGTTCGTCAACCGCGCATCGGACGACAACCACCCGAATCTCGCCAAAGCCAAGCGCAGCTACCATCCGGCGTTCATGGTGGAAAAATTCGTCGCCGTGGAATCGAAGGCGCGCTTTGCCGCCAAAGACGATATCGACACGATAATCCGGCTCTGGCGGGAAGCGTTCGGCGACAGCGAAGAACTCGTGCGGTTTTTCGTGGAGCATCGCCTGACGGCGGACAATTGCCTGTTGATCGACGACAAGGCGATGGCGTTTTTTCTGGAAATGCCGGATGATACGCGCTACATGTACGCGCTTTGCACCGCAAGCGATGCACGCGGCAAGGGGCTTGCGACCGAAATAATCCGCACCGCGCAGCAGATCTACCACGAGCCGATAACGCTCGTGCCCGGCGAGGCGGGATTGGTCGGCTTCTACGAGAAAGCGGGGTTCAAGATCACCAGCCCCGCCTGCCGCCGCCGCGTGGAACTCGACGGCTTCGCCAGGGAATTCTACCGCATCGCGACGGCAAACGAAGACCCGGAGGTCTTCGCCTCCGGGTCCACGATGTCCTTCCCGTTCATGGAAGGCTATGAAGTTGCAGTTCCGCTGAACTAGCTTACTTCACCTTCTTGTAGCCGTAGACGGCGCGGGAACCGAGCTCTTCTTCGATGCGAAGGAGCTGGTTGTACTTCGCGATACGGTCGGTGCGGCTCATCGAACCGGTCTTGATCTGGCCGGAGTTGGTCGCGACGGCGATATCGGCGATCGTGGCGTCCTCGGTCTCGCCCGAACGGTGCGAGGTGACGGAGGTGTAGCCGGCGCGGTGCGCCATTTCGATCGCGTCGAGCGTCTCGGAGAGCGAGCCGATCTGGTTGACCTTGATGAGGATGGAGTTGGCGGCGCCAAGCTTGATGCCCTTTTCAAGGTACTTGACGTTGGTCACGAAGAGGTCGTCGCCGACGAGCTGGCACTTGTCGCCGATCGCCTTGGTGAGCGCCACCCAGCCGTCCCAGTCGCCTTCGGCCATGCCGTCTTCGATGGAATCGATCGGATACTTCGCGACGAGTTCCTCGAGATACTTGACCTGCGCGGCGCTGTCGAGCTTCTTGCCCTTCTTGCCTTCCTTCCAGGTATAGTCGTAGATGCCGTCCTTGAAGAACTCGCTCGACGCGCAGTCCATGGCGATCGTCACGTCCTTGCCGGGCTTGTAGCCGGCCTTCTTGATGGCTGCGATGATGCAGTCGAGCGCATCCTCGATCGAGTCGAGCGCCGGGGCGAAGCCGCCTTCGTCGCCGACGGCCGTGGAAAGACCGCGGGCCTTGAGCACCTTCTTGAGGTTGTGGAACACTTCCGCGCCGCAGCGCAGACCTTCCTTGAAGCTCTTCGCGCCGACGGGACGGATCATGAATTCCTGGAACGCGATCGGGGCGTCGGAGTGGGCGCCGCCGTTGATGATGTTCATCATCGGGACGGGGAGCGTATAGGTGTTCGTGCCGCCGATGTAGCGGTAGAGCGGCATGCCGAGCGAATTCGCCGCCGCCTTCGCGACCGCGAGCGAAACGCCGAGGATCGCATTCGCGCCGAGCTTGGACTTGGTGGGCGTGCCGTCAAGCTTGATCATGAGCTTGTCGATGCCGCGCTGGTCGCACGCGCAAAGGCCGACGAGCTTGGGGGCGATCACATTGTTGACGTTGGCGACCGCCTTGGTGACGCCCTTGCCGAGATAGCGCTTTTCGTCGCCGTCGCGGAGTTCGAGCGCTTCGTTCACGCCTGTGGACGCGCCCGACGGAACCGCCGCACGGCCGAGCGTGCCGTCCTCGAGAATCACATCGACTTCCACCGTGGGATTGCCGCGCGAATCGATAATCTCGCGGGCCTTGACTTCTGCAATTGTCATTTTTCGTGTTTCCTTTTTGTTGGATTTCAAATTATTGAGGCGTATTATATCATATTTTCCCGCAAAAATGCAAGCACTATCTGCGCTGTGCGCGACGCGCGGATTCGAGCGTGTTCCAGAGAAGCATCGTTATGGTCATGGGGCCTACGCCGCCGGGAACCGGCGTGATCGCGGCGGCGACTTCGCTGCACGCGGCGAAATCCACGTCGCCAGCAAGCCGGAAGCCCTTGGGGCGCGTGGGGTCCGGTATCCGGTTGACGCCTACATCGATAATCGTCGCGCCGCGCTTGACCATGTCCGCCGTGATCGTGCCGGGTCTGCCGGCGGCCACGACGAGAATATCCGCCTCGCGCGTAAACGCGCCCAGATCCCTGGTGCCGGAATGGCACACCGTGACCGTGGCGTTGAGGCGCTTCGACGCCAAGAGCTGCGCGACCGGCTTGCCCACGATATTGCTGCGCCCCACGACTACCGCGTGCCTGCCGGATATGTCCATGCCGGAAAATTCGATAAGCTTGACGATCCCGTGCGGCGTGCAGGGAATGAAGCATTCCTCCCCGATCATCATCCGCCCCAGATTCACCGGCGTAAAACCGTCCACGTCCTTCTCCGGCGCAATGGCGTCGATCACCGCCTGCCCGCGGATATGACTTGGGAGCGGAAGCTGCACGAGAATGCCGTCGATCGCCTTGTCGGCGTTCAAGTCGCGGATGATGCCCACCAGCGCCGCTTCCGCAACGTCCGCAGGGAGCCGGATTTCGCGCGAGACCATGCCGGCTTCGGCGCACGCCTTCTCCTTGGCGGTCACATAGCTGACGCTCGCCGGATTCTCGCCGACCAAGATTACCGCCAGCCCCGGCTTGCGTTCGAGCTTCGCAACTCCCGCCGCGATTCGCGCACGCAAATCCGCCGCCAGCGCCTTGCCGTCGATTATCTTCGCCGCCATCAGTCTTCCCTCCATTTTATGTAGCGGACCTTCTTGTCCTTCACATAGCACTCTGCCGACGCGACATGCTTCATGCCCATCGATTCGCCGGTGATCTTGAGTTTGAAAATACTCTCGCCCGACGGCTTGTACACGAGATAGTTCGCCGCCTCGCTGCCGAGCTGCACCCCGTCGTCGATCCGGCTGATGACATCCGCCCAGTCCGAATACGGCCACGAAGAGCGGGATTCGTCGACGTTCGCCCGGTCCGGCATTTTGGCGAGCCCGTCGAGTATCGCCTGCGCCGCCGCACGGCTGTTTTCAAGCTGCTCGTCGTCGTCTTCGTCGAAGATCCCCGGCACCGAAAGCAGCTGCTCGACCGTGCAGCTGTTGACATTGACCTTGGCCGACCCCGTGACGCCGAAAAGCTTCGCCAGCCCCGTGACGCTTATCTGGTCGTCCTTCTTGGCCCAAGGATTGATGATGCCGCCGGTCAGGACGGCGGGATAGTCCTTGAACCCGCGCACGTAGCCAAGCTCCTGAATGTCGGGAATCGCGCCGTTGCGCGGGAAGCGGCGGTCTTCGTCCTCCACCTTGTCCTCGTCGTATTCGTTCTTGTACCACGTCTTTTCCGCGCCCAGATCCTCGCCGTCGATCACGGTGGAAACGTCGTCCTCGTCGCGCCAATCGTTCCAGCCGGCGATCAAAAGGCTCCACAGCTTCACCGTGCCGTCTTTTTCGGTCTCCAGCTCCTCGGGGATGCCGTGCGTCTGGAAAATCATCTCCAGACGCGTGCGGTAGTTCTGGTCGCGGTCGGCGCAGAGTTCGTTGATGTTGATGGCGTTTTCCGCGCCGGCGTCGACAAGCTCGATCTCCACGGTGACGGTGCCGGATTCCGGGTTGTCGGCATCGGGCAGGATCGGGCCGACAACGCACCTGGACGCCGTCTTGAGCTCGCGCTTCTCCAGCAGCCAGCGATCGTCCTCGAGCAGTTTTTCAAGGTCTTCGTCCTCCGACCAGTCGGGGGCGTCGGAATAGCCGCACAGCACGACTTCGGCGAGGTGGCGGCCGGCTTCGACGAGCCGGATAGTCCGGTTGCGCTCGCGCACGTAGACGTTGATGCCGGACTGCAAGTGGGCCTCGGTCGCGAACGACAGCACCATGATCGAAAGGACGGCGATTATCCAAAGCGCCATCAATAGCGCGGATCCGCGGCGGCAAATCATCCCGCCCCCCTTCCACGGCGGAGACCGCCGCCTCCGCGGTTGCCGCCGCCGCCCTCTTCGCCGGGCGTCCGCGCACCGTCCTGCGCCTGCTCGTAGATCGGAATCGTGACAATCCGCATCAGCGGCGCGGTGTTCGTGCGATAGCTGCGGCCTTCGGGGTCGGCCATGCGAAACGTCAACTGCACTTTGTAGGGTACGGAATTGGACGCATCGAAAACATCCTCGAACTTGCTGCCGTCGGATTCCGACTCCACTTGCCCATTGGACTTCAGCACCTTGCAGTCGAACCCGACGATCCCGTCGGCTATCAAGACCGGCTGGTAAAGTTCGTCGTTCGCGAAAGAGTAGTCGATATCCTGGTTCGACGCATGTTCGGCGGAGCGCAGTTTCACGTCCGGGCACTGGCGCGCATAAAGGCCGGTCACTTCGATAGGCTCTTTGTAGTCGCTGTCGCCCTCTTCGAGGATCATCACCTGGACGCGGTGGACGGTGTCGGCCACGGCGTTTTTGGTGCCGACGATCGCCGCGCCCGTCTTGGACCATTCGATCACATCGCTGTCGCCGGGCTTTTCGCCGTCGCCGTTGTCGGCAAGCACGAAACCGTAATCGTAGGTCTGGCTGCCGTCATGGGGGTAATACATGCTGCGCAGGCCGGCGACGAGCTGGTTGAGCGCGAAATCGGTGCGCTGCATCTTGTCCATATAGTCGGCGGAAATCTGCCAGCCGTTGCTCACCGAATTGAACGTAAGCACGCTGAGCGCGGTGAGCACGCCCACGAGGACGGTCGCGAGGAGCATTTCCACCATGGTGAAGGCTCGTCTCATTGCGCCGGCTTCCTCCAGAAAGTTACATAGCTCTCCTCTTCGCCGTTGCCGCGGCGGCGGTCGCCCCACCGCACCGTCACGCGCACCGTGTACAGTCCGCCAAGCCGCTTTATCTCGTCTTCGTCGTTGCGGTTCAGGGCCTCGCGCTCCCAAGTGTAGGTGCGGTACTTCTCGTATTGCCCGCTGGAAAGCCGCTCGTTGCCCGCGAACTTCTCCCAAAGCTCAGTCGCCTTCGTCTCGCGCACATCGAGATCCTTCTCCGGATCCTGCACATCCGAAAGCGGATAGGCCATATCGCCGAAATCCATCACTTCCTGCGCGGTTTCGAGATAAGTGGATGAAATCATCATTTGCTGCGCCTGGGTCATCGAGACGATAATCGACATCAGCCCCACGCCCAGGATGATCGAGGCGATCAGCACTTCCAGCAGAGTGAAGCCGCCGCGCATCAGTCTTCGTCCTCTCCCTTGGCGAGAACTTTCGCCGCCCCGAAACGGTCGACCTTGATGCACAGGCCGTTTTCGGGCTTGGAGCCGTCGGCATAGACGTAAACCCGGTGAGGCTCGGTGCGGCCGTTGGCCTCCCAGACGATCGAGACCGGCGACTGTTCGCCGTCGTCCGCCGGCACCGCGGCTTCGGCAGAGGACACGCCAGCCGCCGCGTCCTCCGTCTTGCCGGAAGAGGCGTCCCTGAACTTCCCCAGGATGTAGTCCACATTGGAGAAGACGGAGATCCGCGGTTTTGCGGCTGTGGATTGAGCTTCGTCAAGTTCTTCGCCGCTCGTCAGGACTTTGATTTTCACGCCGCGCACCACATCTTCGGCGATGGGCGCAAAAAGCACTTCTTCCACCGACTGCCCCTCCCGTACCGAATCGCCGGTATTGGACGGAGCGGATTCGCCGCCGCTTGCGCCTGATGGGTCGCCGCCGATATTGACCGTGCGGCCGTCGAGCGTGGCGGCGACTATATTCTTGGAGGTGTCCAGAATCTTCGCGCCGGTGATGGCGATCTTGGCGGCATGGCCGTCATCGGTCTTTTCGGTAGAATATGTAATCACGACCGGCTCGCCGGACAAGAGCGCGGTAGACCTCGCATGGCGGATCGACGCGAATATGTCGCGCGTCGCGCCTTTGATGCGCACCGCGCCCTGGCCCGATCTCACGCTGAGGACGCTCGCGGTCACCATCGCCGCCATGATGGCGATGATCACCAGAAGCTCAATCAGCGTGAAACCACGGCGCACCGCTTATTTTTTCTTGTCGCTGCGGATATCGTCTTCGGTTCCGAACTCGCCGTCCGGCCCGGCCGAAATGACGACAAAGCGCTTGCCGCGCTGTTCGTATCTAAGCTCGTTGTCCCAAGGGTCGTTGATCGCCTTTTCGCCGCCGTCGATGATCGGCGGATCGTCGTCGCTGCCTTCGACCAGTTGCGAAAGCGAGCTGGGCATCTTCTTGTTTTTGATGTAGTAGCTGGTGACCGCCTCGCTCACCGCCTGCACCGTGGACTTCGCCGCCGTTTCGTTGGCCTTGTCGATATGCGCCTTGACGTTCTGCACCGCGATGGTGCCGAGGATGCCGAGGATCGCCACGACGACGAGCAGTTCGACGAGCGTAAAGCCGCGGCGGAGATTTTCGCGGAATTCATGCTTTTCCATTTTGTCCATCCTTTCTTTAGAGTGCCTTTTTGAAACGCTCGATCGCCTCGAGGACGTTCGCGCGGGAATTGAACGACGAAATGCGGATATAACCCTCGCCTGCCTTGCCGAATCCGGCGCCTGGCGTGGTGACGATGTTCGCGCCTTTGAGGAGTTTGTCGAAGAACTCCCAGCTGTCGCCCTTCACGTTCACCCAGAGATACGGACTGTCGCCGCCGCCGGTCACTTCGTAGCCGAGCGCGACGAGCGCCTCTTTCATCAGCCTGCCGTTTTCGAGGTAGAAATCGATCGTCTCCCTCGTCTGGCGCCGACCTTCTTCGCTGTAGACCGCCTCCGCGCCGCGCTGGGTGATGTAGCTCGCGCCGTTGAACTTGGTCGTCTGGCGGCGCGTCCACATCGGGCGCAGTTCCACCGCATTGCCGACTGCGTCGTAAGCGACCAGCTCGCGCGGCACGACCGTATAGCCGCAGCGAATGCCGGTGAAGCCGGCAGTCTTCGAGTAGGAACGGAACTCCATCGCGCATGTCCTGGCGCCCTTGCACTCGAAGATCGAATGCGGAATGCCGGGCGTGCGGATGAACGCTTCGTAGGCGGCGTCGAAAAGGATGAGCGCCTTTTTGGCGTTCGCCCAATCCACCCAGGCCTGAAGCTGTTCCCTGGTCGCGACCGCGCCCGTGGGATTGTTGGGGTAGCAAAGGTATACGATGTCGGCGTCGAGCTCCGGCGTCGGCGCCGGCACATAGCGATTCTCCTTCGTGCAAGGCAGAAGCGTGATGTCGTGCCGTCCGGCCATGATGTTGGTGTCCACATAGACGGGATACACGGGATCGCCCACCGCAATCTTCACGTCCGGACCGAAGAGTTCCTGGATATTGCCGCAATCGCATTTGGCGCCGTCGGAAACGAGTATCTCGTCGGCTTGGATGTCCATTCCGCGATCCTGGAAATCGACTTTCGCGATTTTCTCGCGCAGGAACGCATAGCCCTGCTCGGGTCCGTAGCCATGGAAGTTTTCGCGTCCCGCTTCATCGTCCACCGCCTTGTGCATGGCCTCGATGACCGCGGGGCAGAGCGGCTCGGTGACGTCGCCGATCCCAAGGCGGATGATGTTCGCGCCGGGATTCGCCGCCTTGTGAGCGGACACGCGGTGGGCAATCTCCGCGAAGAGATATGTGGGCTTTATTTTCGAGTAGTTTTCGTTTACGTGCAACATGTCATCTGTCCTTGTCTTTTCTGAAATCGATGTGCGGCAGAAAACCTTCGATCGCGGCTATCTCCACGAAGAAAAGCGAAATGATCGCCGGCGACCGCATCGGGCAATCGCCCAGCGAATGCAGCAGCGTGCAAACCGCCGCCACGACGACCGAGAACGCGCCCGCCGGGAACGCGAAGAGCGAATGCGGTTGCGGCGGCTGTCTTGACGGCGGAGCGAATCTCGCCGTCTGCGCGAGTGCGCGCCAGGTCTTCGCAGCGGGCATGAACAATATCGACAGTATCGCAATCAGCAGCCCTGCGCCCACCGCGCCATGCTCCGCCAGAAGCTGGAGGAAATCGTTGTGGACGTTCGCATTGCCCACCGGCCAGAGGTTCTTCTTTTCCTGCTCAGTCATGCGCGAATAGCAAAAGTGCTGATAGCCCTCGCCGCCGCAGCCGAAGAGCTTGTGTTCGCGCCACAGCTGGATCGCGATTCTGGGGTGGTAGTCGCCCTTGCCGGTCATGCGCACGAGCAATTCGTCGGCGTTTACGGACTTCATTTCGCTATTGACGTTGTCCGGCATGAACGCCATTATCGCCACAGCCGCGAGGATCGCCGCGCCGCCAATATATGCACCCGTCCGGACGCGCTCGGCTTTTTTGAGTTTGTGCATGAACGAAACCGCCGCATGGGTCAAGAGCAAAACCGCCGCCGCCGAAGCGAGCAGGATGCACGCCCGCGAGAGCGTCGCCACTACAGCCAAAAGGAGAATCGCCGCCGGAATGAGATTGCGGTGCTTGAGCCAGAAAAGCCGGTGCTTGGATATGCGGCGCGTCTTTTGCAGCGCAAGCTCCAGGTCGCACAACTCAATCTGATAGCGCCAAAGCCCCAAAGCGAGACAGAAAAGCGTCGTGAACATGTCTCCGGCCATGTTAGGATAGCCAAAGGTCGCAAAGAAATAGGAGTCTGCGATGTAAGTGCCGCGCAACGGCTGCCACAGCGGGCCTGGCGCATCGCAAAGCTGCTGCACGAATCCCAGCACCGCGATGAGCGCACCATTCACGACGAGCATCTGCAGCAGCAGCACCTTCCCGTCACGGTTGAGCGCGTGTTTCACCGCAAGCATCGCCGTAAGCGCCGGACCATACCACAGAAACACGGAAAGGTGGTCTGCGGCATTCACGCAAAACGGCAGGAATCCCACATCCGGCGCAGGATTCTCGCCGTTGGCGATTGCCGCCGCGTCGCACATCGGGCATAATCCCTGGTTCGCGAACGCAATCCCCATAAGCCCCAGAAACGCGACTGAAAGCCACAGCAGCGGATCGCGCCGCAGATCTTCCCAGAGCCTTTCGCGAGCCGAATAGGAATTCTCGTCCTTGCGGCGCTGCGGGAAAAACAGCATCGCCTCGAAAACGAAAAACCAAAGCCACGGAATCACTTTCAGATTCATGTCCGGACGCATCCCGCCGAACAGCCACTCGTACGCGGCCGTAAGCAGGAAAACCGCAATCACGGCAATATTACTGCGCAGAAACGACATATTCCACAACCTTTCCCGCCGCTTCGCTTTCGGGGACTTTCCCGACCGCCTTCCCCTTCACGAACAGCATAAATTCGCCGTCACCGCCGCAAAGCGCCACATCGGCGCCTTTCGCTTCGCCAGGTCCGTTGACGACGCATCCCATCACGGCCACATGGGGATATTTGTCCAGCTTGAGTTTTTCGAGCGCATCTTCAACTTCCGCCGCCACTTTGAAGACATTGGCGCGGGTCCGGCCGCAAGTTGGGCAGCTCGTCACCGAAGGCCCCGGCTTGCGCAGCGCGAGCGAGCGCAAAATCTCCGCGCCAACCCGCACTTCCTTCTCAGGCTCGGCGGTAAGCGACACCCGGATCGTATCGCCGATTCCTTCCGACAGCAGAATCCCCAACGCCACCGACGACCGCACCGTGCCGGGAATGAATGTTCCTGCCTCGGTCACGCCAAGGTGCAGCGGGCAGTCGGTCTTTTCCGCCAAAAGCCTGTATGCGGCGAGCGTGTCGGCCACATTCGACGCCTTGACGGAAATGGCGATATCGAAGAAGTCCTCGTCTTCGAGCAGTTTCACATGGCGCATCGCGCTTTCGCAAAGCGCCGCCGCCACGCTCGTCCTGCCGCCGTAGACCGCCTCCGACAAATCTTTCTCGAGGCTCCCCAGATTCACCCCGATGCGAATCGGGGTTTTTGCCGCCTTCGCCGCCCGCGCCACCGCTTGGACTCTGTCGCGCGTGCCGATATTGCCGGGGTTGAGGCGCAGGGCGTCGGTGCCCGCCTCGATCGCCGCCAACGCGCAGCGGTAGTCGAAGTGGATGTCGGCCACGACCGGAAGCGCCATTTTCCGGCGCACAATCCCAAGCGTCTTCGCCGCCTCGACATCCGGCACCGTGAAGCGGATCAGGTCGCACCCCAATTCCGCGCACCTGAGCGACTGCGCCAACAGCGCGTCCGCGTCGTGCGGATTCACATTCGCCATCGTCTGGACGCTCACCGGCGCACCGCCGCCGATCGCGAGACTACCGGCCTTCAGCGCTCTCGTTTGCTGTCTCGTAAACATGTGTATGCATCCTATAACTGCGCATCGAATCGCGGCAAATCAACAACCCCATCAAGCCGAGCAAAAGCACCATGAATACGATGCTGGAATATTTCACCACGCACTCCGGCACCCTCCGGCGGAATACGATCGCAAAAAGCGAAAACATGATAAGCCCGCCGTCGAGGACCGGAATGGGCAACAGATTGAGAACCGCGAGATTGACATTCAAATACCGCATGAAGCCGAGGCCGTCGAAGATATCGCGCCTCATACTGCCGTAAATGCTCTCGGCGATGAGCACCGGACCGCCCAGCGCTTTGGACGTGGCCTTCGCGTCCTTTGGCGTCGCCAGCCCCTTCAAGACCCGGAAGATCGACCCCGCGTCCCACGCCAGCTGCTTCAATGGATTGCGCGACGGCATCCAGCTCGCCGCCTGGGATGCGCTAGGTTCGCTCAACGCCTTGATGAAGCACGCGCCGGTGACGGCGTCGCGCTCCGGCGTCACTTCCACTTCAATCGTCTCGCCGCCGCGCTCGACGGTGAACACCGCGGGCTTTTCTCCGACGATCTGCACCTCGATCGTAAGGTCGCTCCAAGTCTCGATTGGCCTGCCGCCCACCGCCAGCACGAGATCGCCAGCCGACAGGCCTGCCTTTGCCGCCGGACCGTCTTCAACCACGCTCCCGATTCGCGGCGGCAAAACTCCGAACTTCGCGCCCGGCGCAAACGAAAGCGCGACCGCCAAGACGACCGCCAGGACGATATTCATCGCCGGGCCCGCAAATGCAACCGCCAGTTCCTTCAGCGGCGACGCGGCGACGCGCCGTCCGGTCTCCCCCGATTCACGATTCCCGGCTTCCTCCGCTCCGCTTCCCTCCAGCGCTTTCGTGCCTTCGGGGTCGAGCTCGGGTATCATCACGTAGCCGCCCAGCGGAATTGCGCTTATCCGGTACTCCACGCCCTTCCATGTCTTTTTCCATAGTGCAGGCCCGAAGCCGATCGAAAACCGCTCGACCTTGAACCCGAGCTTGAGAGCAACAAGAAAATGGCCAAGTTCGTGGATTGCGATCGCGACCGAAAACACCAGGACGCAAAGCGCGATGTAGCCTATCGTGACAAGAATTTCCATGTCCAGTCGTTGGCCTCCCAAACCGCATCGAGACTGTCGCACTCGAACCGCGGCGCATGCTCTAGGCACCGCTCCACGCTCGATGCGATTTCTGTATATTTTATCCGTTCATCCAAAAACGCCTGGACGGCCCATTCATCGGCCGCCGCCAAGACCGCAGTCATGCAGCCGCCCGCCTCGCACGCCTCTTTGACGAGCCTCAGGCACGGGAAGCGCACCGGGTCGGGGTATTTAAAGGTAAGACTGCCCAGTTTCGCGAGATCCAGCCGCTCGCGCTCGGCCGGGAGCCGACGCGGCCAGCTCAGTGCATATTGTATCGCCACGCGCATATCCGGCGGCGACAGCTGCGCCAGCGTCGCCCCGTCTCTGAACGTCACGAGCGAATGGACGATCGACTCCGGGTGCACCACGACTTCGATGTCCTTCACCGGCACATCGAAAAGCCACCGCGCTTCAAGAATCTCGAAACCCTTGTTCATCATCGTCGATGAATCCACCGTAACCTTGGGACCCATTTTCCAGCGCGGATGGTTCAAAGCCGCCTGCGGCGTAACCGCCGACAGATCATCCGGCCCGTCGAGGAACGGCCCGCCCGACGCGGTAAGGATGAGTTTGTCGATCTCCGCCGTGTTGGGCACGCGTGTGCACTGGAAAATCGCACTGTGCTCGGAATCCACCGGCAGGAATCGCACGCGCCTCGCCGCCGCGGCCTTGGTGACGAGCTCGCCCGCCATGACCATGACCTCTTTCGTCGCAAGCGCAATATCCATGCCCTTGGCGATCGCCGCCATCGTAGGCTTCAAGCCGCTCATTCCCACCGTCGACACGAGACAGATGTCCGCCTCGTTCTCTTCCACGGCTCTGACCGCCGCATCTTCGCCGCAGTAGGCCTTGGCGCCGAACTCCGCCGCGAGCGCCTCGCACTTCTCCTTTGACCGGTGCGCCGCGAGCGCGACGATCTTGAAGTCGTCCGGATGAGTGCGCACCACGTCGATCGCATTAAGCCCGATCGACCCAGTGCAGCCAAGTATGATTACTTTCTTCATCCGCGCTTTCAATTGGCGGAGAGAGAGGGATTCGAACCCCCGGACCCTTTCGGGTCAACGGTTTTCAAGACCGCCGCGATCGACCGCTCCGCCATCTCTCCGTTTTGCCGCCATGTCTTACCGACTCTTCTTCACGAGATCCGGATCGACAGGCGTCGTTTTGACTTTCTCGACGATCTCCGCCGTGATTTCCGGATTCTGCCGCAAAAATTCGATTGCCGCCGTCGTGCCCTGCGCGAGCTGCTTGTCGCCGTAGCTCAGCCAGCTGCCGGACTTGCGCACGATTCCTCGCGGAATCGCCGCCTCTATCACGCTGCCTTCGTAGGAAATGCCGCAGGTGTAGAAGATGTCGAACTCCGCTTCCGTGAACGGCGGCGCAACCTTGTTCTTCACCACTTTCACGCGCGTGCGATTGCCCATTACCGATCCCGACGAATCCTTGATCGCGCCAATCCTCTGCACCTGCAGACGGACCGACGCATAAAACTTGAGCGCCTTGCCGCCGGGCGTGGTTTCGGGATTGCCGAACATCACCCCGATCTTCTCGCGCACCTGGTTGGTGAAAATGCACAGCGTCTTCGTGTTCGCGAGCACGCTCGTGAGCTTGCGCATCGCCTGGCTCATCAGCCTCGCCTGAAGGCCCATGTGGCTGTCGCCCATGTTGCCGTCGATCTCGGCCTGGGGCGTGAGCGCCGCCACGCTGTCCACCACGATTACATCCAAAGCGCCGGACTTCGCCAGCGTCTCGCAAATCGTAAGCGCCTCTTCGCCGGATCCCGGCTGCGCCACGATGAGGTCGTCGAGATTCACCCCGATTTTCCGCGCATACCCTGGATCGAGCGCATGTTCGGCATCGATGAACGCCGCCGTGCCGCCGGCCTTTTGCGCATTTGCGACTACATGCAAAGCCAGCGTCGTCTTGCCAGACGACTCCTGTCCGTAGCATTCCACTATCCTGCCGCGAGGCAGCCCGCCTACGCCAAGCGCCAAATCGAGCGACAGCGCACCCGTCGAAATAACCGGGATCTCTTTTATCTCCTGTTCGCCAAGCCTCATGATCGACATCTCGCCGAATTCCTTGCGGATCTGGTTCAATACCGCATCAAGCGCACTGTCGCCGGCCGTCTTCGCCTTAGCCATCTTGTTTTTCCCTTCGTTTATTATGCCGTATTATACCAAAAATCGCGCCAAAATGCAATACAAGGCAAGCGCGAGCGGAAGAAGATGCGAGAAGGATTACTTGAGATATGCGGCGATTGCGGCGGCGATTTTCGCCGCGATGGCATCGCGCACCGCCGGATCGAACGAATCGCGGCAACCGTCGGGATGGGTAAGGAAGTCGGCCTCGATCAAGACCGACGGAATTTCCGGCGAGCGCGTGACCGCGAAATTGGCGTGCAGCGACTGGCAGGGATCAAGCTCCCGCGCTATGGCGTCGGCAAGTTCCTTGCCAAGTCCATTCCAGCTGTAGACTGCGCGATAGCGCGTCGCGAGCGGATCCTTGCCGGCGGCGGGCGCATTGTGATGCACCGAGACAAAAGCGCGCGCCTTGATGCGGTGGGCCTCGCGCGGCCGGTCGTAAAGCGGCACATCAACATCACTCTCGCGCGTCATCAGGACTTCCACGCCGGCCGCTTCAAGGTGGCGGCGGATATCGAGCGCGAGGAGCAGATTGGCCTCGCTCTCATAGCGGCCGTCCCAGCCGCGGCAGCCATGGTTCTTGTCCCCGCCATGTCCGGGATCGAGATAGACGAGTCTGGGGCGTTTGGCGTCAATTGCCGCCGGGACGTCGGATGCGTATTCCAATTTCGTCCAGACTTTTTCCGGCGGCTCGTTGGTGGTGGAAAAAAGTCCCATCATGGCGAAAAGGATCAATGCGTGCATAAAGTCTTGAGTGCGTTTGCGGTGGTGAGGGCGGCAAAATCCTCGAACTCAGTCTTGCGGAGAGAGGCGAGGAATCGTGCCGTGTGGACCAGGAACGACGGCTCATTGTCCTTGCCGCGCATCGGCACCGGCGCGAGGAAGGGAGAGTCGGTCTCGATGAGGATGCGGTCGTCGGGCACGACCAACGCGCTTTCGCGGACATTGTCGGCCCTGCGGAAGGTGACGATGCCGGAAATGGAAATCATAAATCCCAAATCGAGGAGTTTGCGGCAGAAGTCCGGCGAACCGGTGAAACAATGGATGATGCCGCGCGAAGGAATGCTCTTGAGCGCACCAAGCGTATCGTCGTCGGCCTCGCGGGTATGGATCACCACCGGCTTGTCCAGACCGGCTGCGAGCTGGAGCTGCCTCTCGAACAGCTCAAGCTGCTCCTTGCGGTGGTCGGGGTCGTAGAAGTAGTCAAGCCCGATTTCGCCCACGGCGGCGCAATTTCCGTCAAACGGAAAATCTTCCTCCCCGATCTTCCCATACTGATCACGGTCCCACCCAACGGCGAAGAAGCCGGTTCCTGCCCTCGCTGCGGTTTCGTTTAGTTCCCTGGATCCCCCTACCGCCATGATGCGCGTGACACCGCATTCCTTGGCGCGGGCGATTTGCGCGCCGATATCGACGCCGGGCATGAAGTGGCAATGGGTATCGAAGAGTTCGGGCGTCACAATGCGATTTCGTAGCCGTCCTGCCTGCCGCCGTTCACTCTGATCTTCGTCGCCGCGCCGTCTTTCCAGTCGATATCGACCGTATACCCGCCGCGCGCCTTGAGTCCGCGCACGGAACCCTCCGGCCAATCCGGCGGCAACGCCGGCAGGATGCGGATGAGCACCTTGCCGTCGGCCGTGGTCTCGTGGCTCTGGAGCAGCATTTCGCAAACTGCCGCCGTGAAGCCGAGATTGCCGTCGATCTGGAACGGCGGATGCGTGGCGAAGCCATTTGGGAGCAGGTTGTGTTCGAGGAGTCCGTAGAGCATTTCGCCGGCGCGGCGTCCATCGCCAAGCCGCGCCCACAGCGCGGCGCGCCACGGCCACGTCCAGCTGCGGCGCGAGTCGCCGGAAGTCGACCGCCCGACGCCCAGCGAAACCGCCGCCGCCGCCGCCAATTCCGGAGTTCCCTGGCGCGTGATCGTCTTGCCGGGATACACGGCGAAGAGATGGCTCGTATGGCGATGGTCGTCGCCCTTCACGTCCATGTCCTGCTGCCACTCCTGAAGCTGGCCCCACGAGCCGATCTTGTTGCCGCCAAGCTGCTCGAGCGTCTTTTCGAGCACGGCGACATTCACGATGTTGGAGACTCCGAGCGTCTTCGCGGCGGCAATCGTATCTTCGAGAAGTTCGGCCATGATCTGCTGGTCGTGCATCACGCCATCGGCCACGGGGCCGTGCTCCGGGCTCCAGCCGTTCTTGACGAGCAGCGTTCCTTCCGGGCCGGTTTTGAGGTGCGAGAGCATGAACGCCGCGGCGTCGGCCAAAAGCGGCATCGCCTTTTCGCGGAGATATTTTTCGTCGCCGGTGAAGAGGTAGTGGTCGTAGGCCATGATCGCCATCCACGGCGCACCGGCGAAATTCCACCTCCAGCCGCCGCCGCCGAAGGCGTTCATGGACGTGCGGTATGCGACACCCTGCGAATCCGGGAAGGCTAGGCGCGTTTCAATCCCGGCGTTGCGCCGAACGGCCAGGAGAAAATCCGCCACCGGATCCCAAAGCCCGGAGAGATTCGCGGCATCGACCGCCCAGTAATTCATCTGGAGATTGATGTTCGTATGGTAGTCAGAGTGCCACGGCGGCCGATTCGTATTGTTCCAAAGCCCCTGGAGATTCGCAGGGAGCGTGCCCGGACGGCTCGACGAAATGAGCAGATAACGCCCATAGTTGAAAAGCGTCTCGGCCATCTCGCGCGATTCGGCCGCGAAATCCTCGAGCATGAGGAACCCGACAAATCCTTCGCCGCCGGAAAGTCTGGCGACCTTGAGCCGAGTTGGGCTTCTGTTCCACGAAGCGAGCGCGGGAGAGTCGCATCCGAGATCGAGTTTTACGCGGTCGAACCACTCGCGGTAGTCGGCGATATGCCGCTTTTTAAGCGCATCGAAATCCCCTTCAAACCGCGTCGGGAACTGCCCGCACGGCTGGCCGAGCCCAAAGTCTAGCCGCTTCATGTCGTAGCCGGTCTTGGCGCGGAGGAAGACGACGAGATTGGTGCCGCCGTCGTTATGCCAGTCGGCGCGCGCGGCGTAAGCGAGAGCGTTGGTCATGACTCCTTCGAAGCACTTCGAACCCGGGCAAGGATTGTAGGCCTTCGCACCGTGGGCATCCTTTAGCCGGATCGTCGCTTCAAACGGTTTCGAGGCCGTGAACCTGAGCGCGATTATGCCGTCCGGCGCACTCGCGAACGCTTCGCGGCGCACCTCCACGATACCGTCTTTGCTCTTGAGCATGAAGCGAGTCTCGTGCGTGGCGGTCGCGAGATCGAGCGTGCGCGAATAGCCGTGAACCTTTCCCGCCTGAGCCGCTGCGGTTTTGGGATAGCCGGCGAACTCCACGGAAAGCCTGCCGAAATTCTGGTAGTCGCCGACCGTCCGGTCGGTCGCGACGCTCTCGATTTCGCCGGCGGCGCCGGATAAGTTGGCATCGCCGGTCCAAAGCGAATCCACATTGAACTGCAATTCCTCCACGGCGACGCCGCCGCGGAGCATGCCGCCGAGGCTGCCGTTGCCGATCGGATACCACGTGCCTATCGCCGCCGCCGCCGAATTCGTCGCGCCCGGACTATCGTCCCAGATCTTCGTTCCGCCGCTTGCCGATTGCGCTATCGCGATGGCGGCGATGCCTGCCGTCAAAATGACTCTCATGTATGAATCCTCTTCCCCTTAAAACCGGCACCCCCCAGCCAAACCGGATGGACAATGCCCGCAAAACAAAAATCGAAACCATGCAAACGACACCCGCAATATCCGAACTCACGCCGGCATCCTGCAGAATTATGTACAGCGCGCCTCCCGCGGCGCACGCCATGGCGTAAAGCTCCCTGCGGAAAATGAGCGGCACTTCGTTGATGAGCACATCGCGCAAAACGCCGCCAAACACCGCCGTTATCACCCCGAGAATAATCGACACCACACTCCCGAATCCGGCGCCAAGGCTCTTTTCCAGCCCCACGACCATGAAGGCGGATATCGAAATCGTGTCGAACACGAACCAGGTGATCTTCTCGCTGATGAACCGCCGGCCGAAAAACCACATCAGCACGAGTGCAAGGAGCGTGGTCGCGATGTATATGGGGTCGTCCATCCAAAACGCATGCGTCTGCAGCAGAATGTCGCGCAAAGTGCCGCCGCCGATCGCGGTCACGAACCCGACGACAAACGCGCCGAACCAGTCGAATTTCTTGGCGCACGCGAGACGGATCCCGGATACCGCGCCGGCGAAAGTGCCGATCTGATACAGCAGAAACTCGACCGGATTCGCGCTCGCCGAGGCGAATAGCTGCTTGAGATATTCTTCCATCAGAACTTGTTCTTGCGCGAAAGAATATAGAACACCGCGCCAATCGCACTCGCCAGAAGGAACGACACCCCCATGACAATCCCGAACGCATGGCCGGAGGCCTGGAACGGCAAGGTGATGTTCATGCCGTACATCGAAGCGATCAAGGTAGGCACGGCAAGAAGAATCGTCACCGCGGTGAGATACTTCATGACGTTGTTCATGTTGTTGTTGATGATCGAGGCGAACGCATCCAGAGTGCCGTTCAAAATGTTCGCGTGGATTGTCGCGATCTCCAGCGCCTGCTCATATTCCACCATCGCGTCCTCGAGCTGGTCGCGGTCGTCTTCCGAAAGCTGCAGCTGGCGCGAGGTGTTCGCGCGGGCGAGGGCTATCGTATCGGCCTTGAGCGAGGTGGTGAAGTAGACGAGCGCCTTCTCGATATTGAGGAACTTCAAAAGGATTTCGTTGGAGATCGACTCGTGGATTTCATCTTCCAGCGCCTCGGTGCGCTGATGGAGATCGTGGAGATACCTGAGGAACAACACGCCGCCGTGCCACAACAGCCGGAAGGTGAAGCGGTAGCGGTCCGACGGCGGACACACCCTGCGGATCTGGTCGAGAAACGCCGTCGTGACCGGAGTCTGCGCATTGCACACCGTGACGACCATATCCTGCAACAGGATGATGCCCATAGGAATCGTGCGGTAAGGCACGACATCGTCGTCGTCCACCAGATACGGCACGTGGATGAGCAGCATCGCGACGCCGTCGTCGTAATCGAAACGCGGGCGCTCGTCGCGGTCGAGAGGGTCGGTGAGGAAGTCGCGCGGGATGATGTCCTTGGAGAACGAGAGCACCTGCTCGAGCTCGGTCGTCGTGGGCTCGCAGAGATTGACCCAGCAGCCCGGCACGAACTCCGGGCTTTCGCGAAGCCCGCCGTTCTCCCATTTGTAGATGGTCATCATCTCATTATTCTTTCTTCTTCAAACTTTTGTCTCACGCTTTCGTTCGCTTTCGTCCGCAAAGTTTTTTCTCTCTGTGCCTCTGTGCGGTTGAAATCACGCGAGCTCCTTCAGGAAGCGGACGTCGTTCTCGTAGAGCCAGCGGATGTCCGGAATCCCGTACTTGATCATCGCGATGCGCTCCACGCCGAACCCGAACGCATAGCCGGAGACCTGCGCAGGGTCGTAGCCGACGTGCTGGAACACGCGCGGATCGACCATGCCGGCGCCGGCAACCTCGATCCAGCCGGAATCCTTGCACACGCGGCAACCCTTGCCCTTGCATACATGGCAGGTGAAATCCACCTCCACCGAAGGCTCGGTGAACGGGAAGAAGTGCGGACGGAACCGCACCGTCACCCCGTCGCCCATCATTTCCTTCGCGAAATACGCGAGCACGCTCTTCAAATCCGCGAGCGAAACGGGCTTGGTATCCACATAGAGGCCTTCGATCTGATGGAAATTCGCGCTGTGGGTGGCGTCGGTCGTGTCGCGGCGGAAAGTGCGTCCGGGACAGATGACGCGCACCGGCGGCTTGTTCGCCATCATCGTGCGGATCTGCACCGGCGAGGTCTGCGTGCGGAGCAGGCAATCGTCGTTGAACCAGAAAGTATCCGTGCGGTCTTGCGAAGGGTGGTGCGGCGGCGTATTGAGCGCCGTGAAATTGTTGAACCGGTTTTCAAGTTCCGGGCCTTCCACCACCGTAAAGCCCAACCGACCGAATATCCGCGCCGTTTCCTCGATGACTCGCGTCAAGGGATGTTTGGAGCCGAGCGCCATCCAGCGTCCGGGCTTGGTGAGATCCAATTCTTCCCGATCCCCGATTCCCGATTCCCGATTCCCTGTTCCCCGTTCCCTGATCGCCGCCTCTACTTCCGCCTTCCACGCCTGGATTGCCTTGCCGAAAGCCGGGCGTTCGGCCTGTGGAACGTCCTTCATGCCTTTGATAAGCGCGGGAATCGAGCCATTGCGCCCGACGTATTTGACGCGCAAAGCCTCAATCGCCGCCGCATCTGCCGCCGCAGCGATTTCCTTGAGGCTTGCCGCCTTAAGTTCTTCCAATTCCGCAAGTGTCATTTCAACTCCTCGAATTTTTGTAAATTATACCAAAAATCGCGCCAAAATGCAATACGAGAAGAATCTCTTTTTGACTGGGTGGAAAGTGAAATCGACTTGGTGGAAAGTGACCACACAGAGGCACAAAGGCACAGAGGGAGAGATTTTTCGCTTTTTCGATTAATCGATTCTTCGATTGCCGCCCTACCAAGTCCAGATGCCTAGACTACCAAGTCCAGAAGTCTAGACTACGAAGTCCAAGGGGCTGGACTACGAAGTCGAGATGCCTAGACTACCAAGTCCAGAAGCCTAGACTACGAAGTCCAAGGGTCTAGACTACCGAGAGAATTTTTCGATTCTTCGACTAACCGATTCTTCGATTGCGGAATTTTACCTGCAAAGAGCGGTTTTGCGGGTAAATTTGCTATTTTATGCCGTATAAGGCCAATTCAAAGGCTTGATCCGACTGTTTTTTGACTGCATCAAGCACCAGCGCAACCGCGAATGACAATAGCGACGCCGTAATTAAACAGCAGGCAAATATCAATGTCGGGAATCTAGGCACCATCCCTGTCTTGAAATATTCCCCAAGCACAGGGACCGCAAAAACACCCGATGCAATTGCCAGCAATAGACCGGAAATTCCAAAGAAAATCAACGGACGATAAAACCGAAACATATTGAAGATCGTTTTAAGAACTTTAACTCCGTCCGAAATCGTATTTAATTTCGAGCAAGACCCTTTTGGACGATCACGATACTGAATCGGGGTTTCGACAAACCTCATTCGTTTATCAAGCGCATGAAGTGTCATTTCCGTTTCGATTTCAAAACCGGACGACAAAACAGGGCATGTCTTTACGAACCTCTTTGAAAACGCACGGTAGCCGGTCATGACGTCGCGAACGGTGCAATGCCAAAGCCGCTTGATGAGCCAACACACGAGCATATTGCCAAAGTTATGCCCGGGGCGCTTGTTCTCAGTCATATACGTCGAGGAAAGGCGATCTCCCGAAACCATGTCGGCCACGCCTGCGGCTATCGGCGCAACAAGTTTTTCCACTTCCTCGGCAGGGTAAGTGTCGTCACTATCGACCATTATGTATATATCGGCGTCAACTTCCTGGAACATTCTGCGCACCACATGTCCTTTGCCTTGCTGCATGACTTTCCTGACGATGGCGCCTGCCTTGCGCGCCAGCTCGCCCGATCCATCGGTTGAATTGTTGTCATAGACGAAGATGTCTGCTTGAGGCAACACCTTGCGAAAGTCGCCAACCACCTTCTCGATCGTCATCGACTCATTGTAGCAGGGGAGCAAAACCGCGATTTTACCATCCATAGTACCACCTCTTTCTCATTTACGTCCAAAACCGCTCCATAGAACGTGCGGCAAGCCCGAATATGCCTTGCGCCAAGGGAATCTCAATATTTCCATTGGGGAATTTACAAGCGGAAACTCTTCATCGACTTCAACCGCCTCTGCCCGTGCATTTCCGATTGCAGCCCACATATATTGTCCATCATACGAAAAACGCGGCACCTCTTCTGCAATGTCCCTGTCTGGCAAATAATTTATTCCGCCCACAGACAGTCTTCTGGACAACGAATACGAGTTCGCTATTTTACCGTCACTTCCCCAGACGCTGGATTTTGCTTTCAAGCATGATATCGCAGCTTGCCTGCACCGTTCTTCTGCGATACTCCGCCCATAAAAGGCAATTGACCTCATTATGCAAAGAAATGCAATCGCAACCGGCGCAAATACAACCAAGGCGCGAAATCCCATCTTGACGGCACCATTCCGCAAGTTGAATGACGGATTTGCCGCCAAGTTGAACAATGCCAAGATCGGGACCGCCCATATTTGCAGGAAGTAGCGGGAAAAACCAACATACTTTAAGGGCGTAACCAAAGTCGTCAGAAAAACAAACAGACAGACAACCGTGACCAAATTCTTCTTTGAAAACACTAACGCGACAGCTCCCAGCAAAAGCATAACCCGAAAAGCAGCCCCAAATCCGGCAACTCCGCCGCAAACCGTAAACTCCGGCATAAAGTCCGGCTGCCCATATGCAACAGAACAAAACTTTACGGCCAAAGCAGGAGAAACCCAAGCGTAAAGCGTTCTGGCGACATATCCCATCTTCAGTGCATCTGCATTGCCGGTAAAATCGCTCGTTATATCTATAACCGGATGCGCAGATGAAAAAGACATGGTGGGATAAAATGGGCAGCTGTAGTTTATCAAAGAAGTCATCAATGGAGAAAACCCGACAATTATGACATATACTGCGATTATCAATGCGGCCACCCAAAATGACCGATCTTTAAATAGCACCGGGAGAATCAAAAGCCCCCAAAGAACAGCAACAACCAATCCAGTGGACTTGGCCAATGACGATACGGCAAATGCAATTCCAAACAGCCTCAAATCGGCAATTCGCCGTTCTTTTATGTAAAGCACTGCCGTAAACAGCATTATCATAATCCCTGCATAAGACAAATAATCAGCATATCCAGAAAGAAACGCTGTGAACTTGGTCGTGCATGTCACACACAAGGCAAACAACACGGACATTGCCGAATTCAAACGCCAAAACCGGCGCGAAAAATCAAATGCTGTCGCCAGGAGCGAGAACACCATCGCATAATTCAAAAACGAATCGGCGATATACAGCCCGGTAGACGCCCCCATCAGCGCACCGCAAAGTGCATTTAGCCGAGGAAGGAACAAGGCGTGAATTTTATTCAATGTCCATCCATTGACCAACACATCAAATTCTTCGATTGTGGCAGTGTAGACGGGATTCCATCCGTGCCTGAGTAGATCTTGCATGGGAAAATGATAACTCATCACATCCGTGCCTACATACGAGAAGGTAAATGCCGTAAACAGGAGACATGCGGCAGACAGGGCGATAAAACAAATCAAACGCTTTCGATCCTTCAGCAAAAGCGAAACCAAGGCGGCGCCAAATGCAATCCACATTGGATATGGAGAGCAAGGCACATTAAAAAAGAACAACAAACTTTGCAGCAACACCCCAGACAGCAAAGTTGCCAATAATGATATGTCTACACGCATTTCCGCGACCAATTAGGCTCTCTAGTTGTCGCGCCGCATTCCTTGCCGCTTGGCTGTCCAAAAAGAAAGTGGCGCACCCTGAAAAATATCGTGTCTTCAAAGAGGCACCGGAAAGAGCCCGAATCAAAACACAATAACCAGAATGCGCCACGCGATTGGACGTGGACGCATTCACGTATTTCGCTCTGATTCTAGAAAATTTCCGGTTTTCTTTGAAAGCTCGATACGTGAACACGCGTTCACTTCGCTCCACTTCGGAAGGCATCGCACATTGAGTGCTCTGCCGCCCTTATAGGAACTGCCATCCGCCCCAAAAGCCGTCAGGACGGATTATTCAATGGATTTATCCCCACGAACGGAAGATATTATATCAAAAATCCGTCGGAAAGGAAAGGCGAAAAAGTGAACCCCTTGGTTGATTGCGCTATCGGCGGCGGCGGAAGAAATCTTGGAGAATGGCGAGCGAGGGGGCGGCAAGGACGCCGCCTTGGGTCTCAGGATGATGATTCATCCCTTGGTGGCGAAAAATGCCAAAAACCGATTCGCCGCCGCGTTTTTCGTCTCCCACACCCCAAACGACGCGTTTAAGCCGCGCGAGCGCAATCGCGCCGGCGCACATCGGACAAGGCTCCTTGGTCACATAAAGCGTGCAGTCGACAAGTCTTTCGTTGCCGACGGCGGCAAACGCCTGACTGAGCGCGACCATTTCCGCATGGGCGGTCGCGTCGTGCAGGCATTCGGTCTGATTGTGGGCCTTGCCTACTATCCTTCCTTCGCCATCGACGATTATGCAGCCTAGCGGCACTTCCTCTTCGGCGGCGGCAAGTTGGGCTTCGGCGAGCGCCCGGCGCATCCAGCGTTCGTCTTCGACCGGATCAATAAAGTTTTTCGAAGGTTCCATTGTCGACCTTCTTAAGCGTGTGGAACCCGGCGCGCTTGGCGCGATAATGGAGATCGGTCTGGGAATGAGTGAGCCCAGGCGCCTGGATTACGCGAATAACCGGACTCTTGCAATAAGGACAATGGTCGAGTTTGGGCTCGGAAAGCTTCTGGGGAATTTCGAAACCGCGCCGGCACTTTTCACAGGAGCGCTCCGGCTCCATGGCCTCATAGACGTAAAGCGGCATATTACCTCACGCCGCCGTTTTGTTTGGCGAGCTTTTTGAGGCGCGTGGCGTATTCGAGGCGCTGCACCGCAGTCATGTGGTCGATGTAAAGGATGCCGTTCAAGTGGTCGAGTTCATGCTGGATGGCACGGGCGAGAAAGCCGCGCGCGGTAATCGCCTGGGGCAGGTTGTTCTCGTCGATATACCGGCAAGTCACCTCCTGCGCCCGCACGATCGTGCCGCCGATCTTCGGGAAACTAAGGCACCCTTCCTTGTCGCACTGGGCACCCTCCGCCGAAACGATTTCCGGATTGAAAAGCTTGAGCGGCATGCGGATGGGCGCGTTGAACATCGCGTCTTCCTGAGTTTCGCAATTTTCGGGGATGTCGATTACGCAAAGGGCTTCGGTGCGCCCCACCTGCTCGGCGGCAAGACCCACGCCGCCGACGTCGGCCATGGTTTCGAGCATGTCGTCGGCGAGCTTGCGCAATTCCGGCGTGACCGCCGCGACACTCTTCGCCTTCTCGCGGAGCACCGCTTCGCCGTATTTATACACCCGTAGAACCAAAGCCGCCTTCTCCTCTGTCGGTCTCGTCGGTTTCGCGCGTCTCGACGATTTCATCGGGCTGCGTGACCGGGGCGATCACTACCTGCGCAATCTTGTCGCCCTTGGCGATTGCAAAATCGGACTCGCCGAAATTGGCGAGAATCACGCCAACCTCGCCGCGATAGCCGGCATCGATAGTGCCGGGGGTGTTGAGCACGGTAATGCCGCGCTTGAGCGCGAGGCCGCTTCTGGGGCGCACCTGCGCCTCATAGCCCGGCGGCAACATCATCACCAGCCCCGTATGCACGAGCGCCCTGCCGCCCTTGGGAACCACAAGTTCGTCAACGCTGCGCAAATCCATGCCCGCATCGCCGGGGTGCGCATAGGCAGGCAATGCCGCCTCTGGGACGAGTTTGCGGAATTTAAGGATCATTGAGCCTCTTCCTCGTCCTCGATTACGACCTGATTCATTTCGCCGGGCACATAGCCAAGACGGGAGAGATTCCACTTCGACCATGCCGCCGGAAGCTGCATCTTCGCCGCCATCGCGACCTCGTCGCGCAGCTGCGCGGACATAAGCGCGGCCTTGGCGAGATCGCCCTGCTCGCGATTCTCGCACACGACCACGAGACCGCGCCCGGCGCCGGTCGGGACGAATTCCGAAATGCCGTCCTTGGCGAGTTTGCGCGTCGCACTGGCGACGGCCTGCATATCCTCGATATCGCCGTTCTTGAGGTCGCAAATCGCAAAAGTGAGATTGGTGGAGACATTGCCGGACGCGAGAATCGCATCCTTGCCCTGGGCGATTACGGCTTCGACCTGCGCCTTGAAGGCGGCGGCCTTGGCGTCGCGCAGAACGCGCGGACGGATCGCTTCCCTGGCCTCGTCGAGCGACGGAACATGCGCGGCACTCGTCTCCGCCTTCTCGATCACCCACACCGCGCGGTCGCTCGCAACCACGCCATAGCGAAGATCGGGAACCGAAGGATCAAGCTCGGCCACGGCGTCGGCAAAGCCCTTCGCGCCGGGCGCAATGGTAGAGGCGTAGCGCATGAAACCTTCCTGATAGGCGCCATCAACCGTAAACCAGTCGGAAACGGTCACGGTCGCGTTCTCTTCCGCGGCGATCGAATCGAGCGTTGCGCCGGGCTGGTAGATGCGCTGGTTCATGTTTGTCGTATAGAATTCGACGGCGGCGATCTGGCGCAGTTCCTTCTCGATTTCGCCCTTCACTTCGTCGAAAGCCTTGACGGTTTCGACGCCATTGGTGTCGGTCGAAGTATACTTGTCGATCGTGGAGTCGTACATGTCGCGCATTTCGTCCTCGGTGACGGTCATCTTGGCGAGGATGTCTTCGGCGCGGGCGTCGAACTTCACCATGCGCACCTTGACGCGCTCGGGAAGCGCGAGCGACTTCTCGTTCTCGGCATACCACTTGGCGATCGCCTCGTCATCTACCGTCACGGCATCGGCATCTTCCTTCTTCTGGGAGAAGCGGGCGACCTTGACGGTGAAGGAGTCGGTATAGTCGGCGGTGGCGCGCTCCATTTCCATGGGCGAAACCCAGTCTGCCGAGCCGATTACCTCGTCGTTGATGCGCTGGACGGTGAGGCGACGCTTGAGGAATTCCTCGAAGCGTTCGGGCAGAACCGAATTTTCCCGCAAGAGCGCCTGGTAGAGACGGAAGCTGAATGCGCCGTTCGCGGCGAACGAGCGATCGCTCCTGATCGTGGCGGCGACTTCGGAGTCCGGGCAGACGATGCCGTTGGCTTCGGCGGCATCGAGGGCGGCAAGCGTTTCCCAAGCCTGAGCGTTCACTTCGCTCTGCTTGCGACGCCAATCGCGTCCGCGCCCGAGTCCGCGCACATCCTCCTGAATGGCGGCGAAAGTCTTGGCGTCCACGGCTTCGCCGGCGAGGGTGCCGGCGTCACCGGCGTTGCGCTCCTCGCGTTCGCGCGTCGTGAAAAGATCGTCAAAGCAAAACGCCGCCGAAATCACGATGGCGAACGCGCCCCATACCCACTTGTTCCTAATCAGCTTGTTGAACTGCAGAATAACCATTTGTGAGACCTGTATCTTTCTTCTTTAGTTGCTTTAGAAATCGAGTCCTGCGTCGTCGAACGCCTCGTCGCCCGAAGCACCGGCGTCGGCATTATCGCCACCTTCATCGCCGGAATCGCCGGAATCGTCCTCGACTATGTCGATATCGACGATATCGGTATCGGCGGCGGCGGCGGCGCGCTGCTTGGCCTCTTCGTCGGACTTGGCGTCTTTGTCCGCCTGATGCTCGGAGCCGGTGGTCTCATGATGGTTTTCAGAGAACCAGTAGCGGTCCTTGCGGTTGCCGTTGGTGTCGAAGGTCATGGTGGTGACGGCAAGATTCTCGCCAACCGCCGGAACCGCGCGATGGATGCGCACCACGGTCTTGGGCGAGAGCAGCCAGTCGGCATAGCGGTGCTCCGTGGTCTTCTCCTGCGTATCGAGATCGATCGTCTCCCAGAGTCCGGTATCAAGCTTGACGGCGAGGTCGCCCGCCTTGCCGTAGAGTCCGGTAAAGAGCAGATCCGAGGAATTGCGGATTACAAAGCCCTGCGAAGCGCGGAGATTGAGCACCTCGAAATGGCGGCCCTTGACGGACAGGTTGCCCGTAAGGCACTTGATGAAGCACTTGTCGCCGTCGCCGGTCGTCTCGTACTCGTAGCGGGATTCGCCAGCCGCGTTCAAGACGGTCCAGCCCGGAGCGGAGATGAATATCATGCCTTCCGGCAGGCTGCGCGGAAGATTGACGTTGATCTTGCCGGACTTCAGCTCGATGGTGCGCGTCTTTACCTCCAATGGCTGCACGACAGTCGCAAAGGAAGACTCGCCCTCGACCACGACTTCGACCTTGGGGCCAAGGCGGATCTTGGCGGTAGAGGCCGCACCGACGGTGCGAAACGCGGTTCCGAGCGGATAGAATCGCCCTTCCTCGGTCTCGCGCCATTCAGTCTGAGTGGGGATGAGAGCCTCGCAGCGACCCTCGACTTGATGGCAAAGCGCCAAGACGTAATAAAGTTTTTCCGGCGCCTTGTTCTTCGCGGGGGCGGACTCCGCTTCCGCATCTTCGGAGGCTTCCTCCCCTTTCGCGACTTCCTCCGCCGCCTCTTCGCCTTCGTCCATGAAGTCAGAGATATCCTCGTCCTGCGCATGCACGGCGAAACAAGCCGCCGCCGCCACGGCAAAAATCAGTTTTTTCATACGAGATGCGCTCCTTCAGAGGGCTTGATGAGGCTGATCGCGGGTTCATCGCCGAACTTCGCCTTGTATTCGCGGGCGATTGCGGCCGCGATGCGGTCCGCTGCCGAGGGGTCGACGAGCAGGCAGCAGCTGCCGCCGAATCCGCCGCCGGAAAGACGCGCACCATAGACCTCGGGGATGGCCTTGGCGGCATCGACGATCGCATCAAGCTCCTCGCAGGAGTTCTCGAACCAGTTGCGGCTCGACTCGTGGGAATCGTACATCAGCGCGCCAAAGCCCTTGAGATCGCCGTTTTCGAGGAGCGCGGCGCCCTGAACGACGCGCTCGTCCTCGCCAATCGGGTGGACGGCGCGGCGGGCGACAGTCTCGGAAAGTCCGCCGCGATAGAGCACCCACTCGGCCATGGTGACATCGCGCAGATGCGTCACCTTCTTGCGCAGGACGCCGGCGAAATACTTCGCGGCCTCTTCGCAGGCGGCGCGGCGGCTCGCGTATGCGCCATCGACGAGCGCATGCTTGGCGTTGGACTTCACCATCATGAACGCGACACCATCGCCCATCGGAACCGTCTCAAAGGTGTTGGAGCGGAAGTCGCTCTTCACCAGCGCACCTTCCTTGCCGTACATCGAGCTCGCCTGATCGAGCAGACCGCACGGGCATCCGGCGAAGGTGTGCTCGGCCTTCTGACCGATCTTCGCCAGCGTCGTCTTGTCCTTCTCGATGCCATAGAGTTTGGAGAGCGCGAGAACAGTGCACATCTCAAGCGCGGCGGAGGAGGAAAGCCCGGCCCCAAGCGGAATATTGCCGAGGAACATGCCCTTCCAGCCGTGCGCAGCCTTCGCAGGCTCGCCGTCGAAAAGCCAATTGAAGGTTCCCGTCACATAATTCTGCCACGTCATTTCCTTGGCGGGGGCGACGGTGTCGAGCGTAAACCTGGCCGTCTCCATGAAGTCGCCCGCAGTAAGCTCGCAAGTGCGGTCGGCCGCGGGCGCAACGGCAAAGAAAGTGCCCTTGTCGATCGCCGCCGAAAAAACATAGCCCTCGTTGTAGTCGGTGTGGTTGCCCAAGACCTCGATGCGTCCCGGCGCATACGCCACGATCTCCGGCTTCATGCCGTAAAGCTTCTCGAATTTCGCTACGAGTTCGTCATAAACTTCCTGGTTCAACATAACTTAGGCTCCTTGGTTGAATTACTTGATTTTGCGGGTAAAAGCGAGCGCATACACGAACAGGTACGCAAAGCACAGCGCCGGAATCGCGAAGCTGATCACGAATCCGCACTTGTCGGCGATGAAATTCTGCACCAGCGGAATCAAAGCGCCGCCGATCACCATTTCCATGAAGAGGCCGGACGCCTTCTCGGTATTCTTGCCCAGTCCGTCGACCGAGAGATTGAAAATCGTGGCCCACATCACCGAAGCGCAAAGACCGCATGCGATAAAGAAGAACGCCGAAACCGGGAGCTTGACCCCGGCTCCGAACGGCACCCCAACGCCAACTTTGGCAAGCGCCATGCCAAGCACCACGAACACCACGCCGGCGCCGCCGGTTACCAAGAGCAGCATCCGCGGCGTCACCTTGCCGCCGACCGCCGCGCCGATGAAACGGCCGACCAGCATCAGCGCACAAAACGCGCCAAATGCGCTGCCGGCGATCGCCGCCAGCTTCGCAGGGTCGTTGCCGAGTGCCAGAAGCGGCGAATCGGTTCCGTCCGAAAGCCAAAGATTCATGCCGGTGCCGACGCCGGCTTCGATGCCCATGTAGAGGAAAATGCCGATGATACCCATGATGCAGTGCCGCGAAGTGATCGGCAGTCCGTCGCCGGTTTCCGCCGTCGCCTTCTGCTCCGGATCCTGGATCGGCAGGAACGCAATAATCACAAACGCCACCGCGAAAACCGCCGCCGCCGTAAAGAGCACGCCGGAGATGTCGGCGATCTTGGTCTCTGCCGTCACCGCGCCCACGATGCCGCCCAGAAGAATAGGCGCCAGCGTCGTGCAGATCGACTGGAACGTGCCGCCAGCGAGGTTGAGCTGGTTGCCGCGCGCGCCGCCCAAGGTGTTGAGCATCGGGCAGATGACCGTATTGAGCATGCACATCGAAAATCCGGAGATGAACGCACCGAGCAAGTAGACGTACCACGCGCCCGGAATGCCGCCCATCGTCTCAAGATTCACGAACCCGGACAGCGTCTGGATCAGCACGCCCACGCAGCCCGCGGCCACCGCCACGAGCGAGGTCTTCTTGTAGCCGATTTTGGAAAGCAGAATTCCCGACGGAATCCCCATGAAGAGATATGCCATGAAGTTCATGGTCACGCCCATCGTGGCGAGCATGTTGGAGCCCGCGATTCCCGGCTGTTCCTTCCAGATTGCGCCCACCGGCGCCGCCATGAAGGTGACAAAACCCACCATGCCGTAAAGGGCAAACATCGTAAGTATGCCGATTAGGCTACCGCTCTTTTTCGCTGTATCCGCCATCGCCTGCTCCTTGTATTGGATTTGTTTCTTGGTATTATACAATATTTTGCAGATTATGTCAAGTTTCCGATGACCGCTTTGATGCGCCGGACGCCTGCCGAAGACGACTGTTCCTTCAGGATTTTGAAGCTTCCGAGCTCGCTCGTGTTTTCCACATGGGGTCCTGAGCAAATCTCCTTGGAAACATCGCCGATCGAATACATGCTCACCTGATCGCCGTATTTCGCGCCGAAGAGCGCCATCGCGCCCTCCGCCTTGGCCGCTTCGACGGTCGTCATCTTCTTCGTCACCGGAATCGCCGCCTTGATCCACTCGTTGACCTTGGCTTCGACCTGGGCGATCTGTTCATCGGTCATTTTCTCCGGCCATGTGAAGTCGAATCTGAGCCGCTCGGGGGTTATGTTCGAGCCTTTCTGGTTCGCGTTGGGGCCGAGCACCTGGTGGAGTGCGGCGTGCAGGAGGTGCGTCGCGGTGTGCATGCGCGTGACTACGGCGGAGTTGTCCTGGAGACCGGCCTTGAACGAGCCCGCGCTCGTGGTGCGGGAGAGTTCCTGATGCTTGCGGTTCGCCTCTTCAAAGCCTTCCTTGTCCACTGCGAGTCCGGCCTTCTCCGCCATCTCGAGCGTCATCTCGAACGGAAAGCCGAACGTATCGTAGAGTTTGAACGCCGTCTTGCCGCTGATCAACGTCTGGTTGTGGAGCTTAAGCTGCTCGGCGACCTTGTTGAACATCGCCTCGCCCTTGTCGAGCGTCTGGTTGAAGCGGTTTTCCTCCGCTTCGAGATCGAGCTTGCATTGTTCGAGATTGGCGGCGAGTTCCGGATAGACATTCTTGTATTTCTCGCAAATCACCTCGGCGAGCGCCACGGTGAAACCCGGCGCGATGCCGAGCATGCGGCTGTAGCGGATTGCACGGCGGATGAGGCGGCGGAGAACGTAGTTCGCGCCCACATTGCCGGGCTTGACGCCGCCCTTGGGATCGCAAAGAATGAAGGTCGCCGTGCGCATGTGGTCGGCGATGATGCGCCGCGCCTTGAGCGTTTCGGCAGGATCGGCGCCCTCGGGGACGCGGGAGAGTTCGTCAATCTTCGCCATGATGGGCGCGAAGATTTCGGTGTCATAGACGGTAGGCGCACCGCTCATCATGCAAATCGTGCGCTCGACACCCATTCCGGTATCCACATTGTGCCGCCCCAGCGGCTCGAACTTGCCTTCCGCATTCTTGTTGTACTGCATGAAGACGTCGTTCCATATCTCTATGTATTTGCCGCAATGGCAGCCGGGACGGCAATCGGGCGAACACTTTTCCTTGCCGGTATCGATAAACATCTCGGTGTCGGGTCCGCACGGACCGGTCGTGCCAGCCGGACCCCACCAGTTGTCCTCGCGCGGCAGACGGAAAATGCGCTCGTCCGGTATGCCCATCTCGCGCCAAATCGCCGCCGCCTCGTCATCGGCGGGAATGCCGTCCTCGCCCTTGAACACGGTGACATTGAGCTGGGCGGGATCGAAGCCGAGGTGCCGGGTGAGGAACTCGAACGACCAGGAAATCGCCTCGCGCTTGAAATAGTCGTTGAGCGACCAGTTGCCGAGCATTTCGAAGAAAGTAAGATGCGCGGCGTCGCCTACGGCATCGATGTCTCCCGTGCGCACGCACTTCTGCACATCGGTAAGACGCGTGCCCGCAGGGTGCTCCATCGCGCCCATGAGATACGGCACCAACGGGTGCATGCCCGCCGTGGTGAAAAGAACGGTAGGATCGTTTTCCGGGATGACCGAAGCCCCGGGGATTATCTTGTGCCCCTTGGACTCGAAAAACTTCAAATACATCTCGCGGAGCTCATCCGCAGTAAGATTTTTCATGTTTCTTCCTTCAACTCTGAATTCTTGGATATTATATCAAAATTCGGCGGGAAATACAAGATGAGCGCAATTGCCGTCAGCGCGTAACGGTGAAACTTCTCGCGAGGCTCATCGACATGCGCATCGGGCGGTTGATCGCCCAGCCGCACGCGTTGAGAATCGCGCCCAGATCGCGCCTGCGAAGTTTGAAGTAGCACAGAATCACGCTCGGAATCGAGACGAGCGCCACGATAGCGAGGACGCCTGCTGCGATTTTCCACGCAGGCATGCTGCTTATCGCCGCCATTATGCTCGCGAACGCCGCGCCGACCATGCCGATGCCGATGCCAATCGCCGCCACGCTCGAGGCCAGCGCCGCGCCATTGCCGCTCTGGCTTTGCTGCGGCACCTGCGCCGTCGCGGCGGTCACATCTCCGAGCGCCTTCGCCTGCTTGTCGCCCAGGAACTTCTTGACCGCTCCCGCGATGCCGTCGCCCACCTTGCGCCACGGAGCCCAGAACGCCTCGCACAGCGAAACCTGCGATTCCACGACCTTGGTGACCGTCGCTTCCCAGTCAAGTCCGTCACGATCCTGGAACACGCCGTTGCGCCCGGCGTAAAGCCCGGCGATCGTTCCTGCCGTCACAACCGCGCAGATGTTGCGCTCCTTGCCTTCGCCCGGACGCTTGAGCGCAAGATAGATGACGCAGCAGTTGGACTTCTCCACCAAAGCCGAGTGCGCCGTCACATTGTCGACATGGAAGCAAAGCACCATTTCCTTCGAGTCTATCCTCAAAGTTCCGGTCTGGAAAATCGCCATCTCGCCCTTGGTGTAGAGTTTCTTCATATTGACGAAATTCTGCAGAAGCTCCAGCAGATAAAGCTTGTAGCGCAAGACGCGCTCCTCGGTCTCGTCGGCCTTGGGCGGCGGAGGAAGGCGGGGATTCGCGCTCTTGAGCTCGCTCCACTCCTCGCGCGTGAGTTCAGCCTTGTTTTCGAGCGCACACTCCTTTATGAGCGTTTTCAGGAGCGGGGCGTATTTCGGGTTCAAGGTCGCACCCAGCGGAAGCGGCTTGTCGGGCTCGGCGGTGACGAGCGGCAAATCGTCGGGGATTGCGAAATATGCGTCGATCACGCTCTCCGCCGCCCAGACCGCCTTGGATGCGGCGCTGGGCTCTGGCGTCGGCGGCTGGTGCTTCACAAGCTCGTCGAGTCTGGCGCGGTCGGATTCTTTGGGGTCGAAAAGCTCCTGGAGATCCACGCCCTGCTCCTGCAGAAACTTGATCGCGCCTACGATTTCCCCCACCCTGATGCGCCCGTCGTGATCGGTGTCGATAAGTTCCAATGTGCGCCGGTCGAACCGCACTCCCGTCAGCGGCATGGAAAGCGCCTGGAATTCCTTGCGGTCTGCGGTGACGAGCCTCGCGATGTCTCCGCCATCCCTGAGTCTTGTGGAATATGTGCCCATTTTCGTTTCTCCTTTGGAATTGTCTATTGTCGCGTTCCTTGAAATCAGATGAATCCGGCCTTGGCCAACGCCTCTTCCGTGAGTCCTTGGCGCGGCGCGTTCCTGGCTATGTACTTGCCGAGGATGTCGCTCTCGAGATTGACCTTCGCGCCCTGACGTTTGCTCCCAAGAACCGTATCCGAAAGCGTAGTGGGGATGAGATCGACGCACAAAAAGTCGTCGCCGATTTCGGTGATGGTGAGCGACACGCCGTCAATCGCAATCGACCCCTTGAGGACGCTCTGCGCCGCCATCACGCGGCCGCACTTGACTTTGAGGCGGAAGTCCCTGCCGCGCGGCGAAAGTCCCGCGATGACGCCCACGCCGTCCACATGGCCTTGCACGATATGTCCGCCCAGCGCATCTCCGGCTTTGAGCGCCCGCTCAAGATTCACTTTCGCGCCCGGAAGAAGCTCTCCGAAATATGTGCGCTCCTCCGTCTCGCGCAGCACATCCGCCGTAAAGCGTGCGGCATCGTGCCTCGCGACCGTGAGGCACACGCCGTTGACGGCAATCGACTCGCCATCCTCCAAGGGCGGCATCCACGCCGTCGACTCGATCTCCAGCACCAGCCCCGCCGAACGGCTGACGCGCTTTACCGTGCCAAGCTTTTGGATTATGCCCGTGAACATACGAAAACATCCTCCGTTTTGCCGCCCCCGAATACGACCGCTTCGCCAATCCTGCGCGTGCCGATCACCTTGGGGCAAAGGACCGTCAGCCACTCGTCCACAAGCCCGGACTCCGCAAGGCTCGTCGCCAGCTTGAGCCCGCCCTCGCACAAAACATGCATCATGCCGCGCCTGCCAAGATCGCGCACCGCCTCGACGGCGTCGCGGTAGACCAGCGTTTCGTTTTTGCCGTCCGAAAAAACCTGCGCATCCGGCGGCAGTTTCCCGGACTTGGAAACCACGACCCGCACGAGATGCGGATTGGCTTTCCCGTGCGGCAGCAGCGAAGGATTGTCGCGCCGCACCGTCTCGCCGCCGACCATGATCGCATCGACCCGCTCGCGCAGCTCTCCCGTCCGCTTGCGCGACTTTTCCGAGCTCACCCATCTCGCATCGCCGCAGCTGTCGGCGATTCTGCCGTCGAGCGACATCGCGAGTTTTACCGTGACGTAAGGCATCCCGGTGGTCACATGCTTCGCAAACGGGCGTATCAATTCCTCCGCCGGCGCGAACTTCAAATGGCGGCATTCTATTCCATGGTGCGCGAGCGTCCGCTTGGCCTTGTCGCGGTTCTTGGGATTGGGATCGCGGCAAAGATAGACGACGCGCGGGATTTCCGCCGCGATTATCGCATCGGTGCAGGCGCCGACGCGCCCGGGCCTGGAGCAAGGTTCAAGCGTCACGAGCAGTGTGTGCGCCGCCACCTTGGGATTGCGCTTCTTCCAGTCGGCTATCGCCTCGACCTCGGCGTGGTTCATGCCGGCGCGGCGATGATATCCCTTGCCGACCACCACGCCCTGCGCGTCCAGAACGAACGCGCCGACCGGCGGATTCGGCCGCGTGCGACCTTCGCCTTTGCGGGCGAGATCAACGAGCGCTTTTAGCGTAGCGGTCGAGAACTCCATTTACCAGCGCCCTTGATTTAGGGGACGAAAACCAATTGCAAAGATCGACGGCTTCGTTGATCGCCACCGGCGGCGGAATCCCGCCGTCTTTGATTTCCCAGATTCCAAGCCGCATCACCGCTCTCTCCACCGTTCCGAGTCTCGCCATGTCCCAATCTTTGAGCAGCGGCTCGAGGATGGCGTCGATTTCATCCATATCATCCAGGACTCCGCGCACACGCTCTTCCGCGAAAAGTTTGAGCGCCTTGAGACTGCGGCTTTTTCCGGGAAAATCCTCCATGGACTCGATCTGCTCCCATTCACCCGCGATGAAATCGCCGATATCGCCGGCGGGCGGATTGAGATCCGCCGCCGTGAGCATCTGCACCGCCCATTCCCGCGCATTGCGCCTCGTAAGTTTTCCGTTCATCACTTTCCTCCAAGTTTCAGCCAGACTCTCAAGAGTTCGGAATCGCTCCACGCTTGCGCGGTGCAGCCCTTCTGTTCGTGCGGCGCGTCGCCATCGGCGTTTTCGCTGATGTGCGCCACGCATCCGGCATTGATATTCTCCACCGCCGTCGCAAGCAGCGCGAGCGCCGTCTTGCGGTGCTTGTGGTCGAGAATCGCCATCGCCTCCGCATAAAGCGGGAACGGCCACGCCCAGACCGTGCCGTTGTGGTACGCCGGCTTGCGGCACGTATCCTCGTCGCCTTCGTAGCGGCCGCGGTAAAGCTCGTGTCCGGCATTGAGCGATCTGATGCCGCCGGGAATCAAAAGCTCCTCCGTGGCCGAAAGAATCGACGCATCGTCGAGAATCCCCAGCGTCACGAGGAAGAGCTGGTTCGGCCTTATCGTCCCCTCCGGCCTCGCGTTCTTCGCGCTTTCGCCGTCCGGCGCCGCCAGACAATCCTCATAGCCGTTGCCGTCTTCGCGACGGAAATATTTGACGACCGACGCCTTTGCCTTCTTCGCAAGCTCCTTCTGCCCCAGGAACTCCAGCGCACTTATCCACAAGGCCTGAATTTCGACCGGATAGCCGATGCGCGGCGTGCACGCAGGGTAATTCGTGTCCATCCACGTGAAGTGGCTGGGGCTCCACACGAGCGCGCTCTCATCGTCCATCTTGATTCCGTTGGGCGTTCCGGTCTTGTAGTGTTCGACGATACTCTCGCACACGGGACGCAGCTCCGCCACGTCCACGCCGAGATCGGCAAGTTCCTTGACGCATCGCACGAACCAAAGTTGCGCGTCGGTCGTATCGCGGTTGCCTGCGGTCTTGCCGTAGATGATGTTCGGCAGCGTGCCGTTCTCTTCGAACGCCGCGAACGCCTTGAGTATCTTCAGGCTGTCCTCGATCATCCCGGCGGCAATCATTCCGCGCATGAAGATGAACGTATCGCGTCCCCAGTCGAGGAACCAGGGGTAGCCCGCGATCACGGTCTTCAAGTCGTCGCGTCTGACGATAAAGAGATCGAGCGCCTCCTTCATGGCTTTGCCGAAGCTCGCGGTATCCGGCTCGCTCGGCAATTCCGGGAAGTGTATCCGCGAGGGAATGTCCACGGGATTCATGACCCCCACAATCTCCATCGTCTCGCCGATCTTGAGGTCTGCGCTTATCCAGCCGGGGCTGAAAAGATCGCCGCAGCCGTCCTGTCCTCTCCTTGCCTCTTCGCTGTGGTCGGCGTTATACACCCATTGCGGCTCGTGGTGGTATGCTCCGTTTTCAACGCTCATCCTGAATGCGCCGTCATACGGCTTGAAGACGAATCCGTCTTCCATTTGCACGGTGCGGCGCGGGAAAAGCTCCTCGAGCCCCGAATAGGCCTTGGTCGTCGCGTGGAAGCTGCGCCATTCGATGTCGGGCCTGAATACCAGCCGCACCTGATCGCCTACATCCAGCGTCCCGGCGCTCTCGCGCGTGACTTTGAGCCGCGCGGCATTCTCGCCGGGCGCGAGCGCAAGCTCGAAGACGAACAGCGTCTCCTTGCCCATGCCGCAGGGAACGGTGAACTCCCATCTTGCCGCCCGGCCTGCGGGATCGGCCGTGAATTTCGTCTGGCAATGCTTGTCGAATTCTCTCGTGTACCCCTCGCGCTGCAGCCAGCACCTGGTGCGCGTCCACAGATTTACGCGGTCGCTCGGCACCGTGGCGCTTGGATTCGCCGCCAGAATCGCGTCGTACTGCGACCTGAGTTCTCCCCAGCCCACGCGCACTTGCGCCGCCGCGCCAGCCCCGTTGGATAGAATCGTGCGATATTCTGGATGCTTGCGGATCTCCGCCCCGGAGAGCGACAATTTCACTTTCGCCTTGCTTGCCGGCGGCGGGATGAGGAATTTCGATTCCGTCCTTATCGATTTCCCCGGCGCGTAGACTATCATCATGATAACGAGCTCGCGGCACCTGGTGCCGTCGCCATGGTAGTGCGGAGCGTCGAAGACCACCTTGCACGCCTTGCTGCGCTGCACCCGGATCGTCTTGCCGGTCTGAGGGTCGATCAGCCGCACCCGGAAATCATACGGCGCGGAGATCTCCACGAATTCCTCCTCCGGTACGCATACGACGCGCTTCACGTCGCGCGGGAACACCCAATGGAAGCGTGCGGACGGCAGCGGACAGCGGTCGGACGGCTCGAGCGCAGACGCCGGAACGGGAAGCGACGGCTTCGCCGCGCCGTTCCCATTTGCCTCGACTCCCGCATACAGGCACTTGACTTCGCCGGGTCTCAGCGCGACGCTGCCATCGCAGCGAACCTTCGTTTCAGAAAGTATGTCGAGGGCTTCCTTGGCCGCGAAACGGCTTTCATCCCACTGTATCCTCGCCGGAGCGCCGCAATCGAGATTCGCGAGGATGAGGAGTTCGCCGCGCTTGACGGCGAGCGTATTGCCCTCGCCGCGCGTCACCAGCTCCAGATGCGATGGACCGGAAAACTCCGGGTAGGTGTCGAGAATCGCGTTCAGCTTGGCGATGAGATCCACCATGTTCGACTCCGCGCCCCAATTGAGGTCGTTCTTGCCGTGGACGTCGATCTTCTCCTTGCAGAACCACTCGACGCCATTGGCGATGCCCCATGCGCCTTGCCAGGAAAGGAGCGCCGCCAGCTGCACGCGCAGTTTCGCGTAGGTTTCGCCGCCCTTCGCGAGCCGGTCGTTGTCGTGGGTCTCGGCAAAGTGGACGAGGGTGCCGAACGTCTCGCTGCGGCGGATTGCAGCGGGCAGATACCACTCGAACTGGCCGCGGTCGTAAGTCTGGAAGATTTCCGAATACGCCCAATCGAGGTTGGTCTCGCCGAGGAGCGCGTCGGTGACTTTCAATTCGCCGCCGAGGCCTTCGAGCATGAAGACGGTGTCGGGATATTCCTCGCGCACCCGCGCCACGATATATTCCCATGTCTTGAGCGGAATCATGTAGCCGGCATCGCAGCGGAAGCCGTCCACGCCATTGCGGCACCAGAAGAGGAACACGTCGGCCATATAGGCGCGAAGTTCGGGATTGGAGTAGTCCAGCTCCACAAGATCCGCCCACACGACGCCCCAGGCGCCGGGGCTCGTGAACTTCCCGTCGGCGGCGCGCCGGAACCAGTCGGGATGGTGCGTCTGCAGCGTAGACGCCCAGCCGGTATGGTTTGCGGGCAGGTCCACGAAGAAAAGCCCCTTGCGCGAATGCACGGCATCGATGAGTTCCTTGAACTGGTCGAGCGGCGTCGTGTATTCGTCGAACTCCGCCATCGCGGGATCTACCGACAGGAAATCGAGTGCCGCGAACGGGCAGCCGTATTCGCCCATGACCGCGTAGGTGGTCGGCACCGGGAACGGCGGCAAGGTCTGGATGATCCTGAACCCCATCCGGTCCATGATGAAAGGCAGCCGGCGCGCCACCTCGCGGAAACTGCCGAACTGGCGGGGGAATACCGTGTAGATGGAGTTGTTCTTGCGTGTTTCCGCGCTCTCCACCTTGACATGGAAGTTCGATCCGTCCGGCCACTCCGGCACATTGGAATCTTCCGGGAAGAAGCACGCTTTGCAGGAGAATATCCCGACTTCCCGAAGCCTGACCTCCAGCGTGAAGACGCCGGGGACCGTCTCTTGCATCGGGATGTCGGTCCAGGCCTTCGCAAGCGGCACCTCGCCGCGCTCGGTCTCGGCGATGATTTCGGCGCGGCGCACCTTGGCGTTGCCGATGTTGCAGCGGAGCGCCGCCCGCCCTTTGCGCGGATATCCAAGCTTCAGCTCCACCTTCAGGATGTCGCCGCTCCACTTGAGCAGAAAGCTTCCGGGTTCAGGAAATTGCGTCATGGATTGTCTCCACTCCCTTCTTCAAATCTTCTTCGCTCACATGGCTCTTGGGCTCGAACACCAAATGCGGCACCTTGAGCATGAGGTCTTTAAGTTCCTTGAAATCAACTTTGCCGCCGCCAGGCGCAAAATGGTCGTCGGAAAAATCCTTCACGTCGTTCAAATGCATCCCGGCGAAATCGAGCTTCGCATATCCGGTCTCGAGAAAGCGCCCGACCCATTTGTTGCATTCCTGCACGCGCCAATGCCCGGTGTCGAACCACGGCTTCACCCGCGGCGCGAACTCCGCAAGGAAAGGCCATTCGTCATCCTTGGGAAAGCCTTCCAGATACGGCATGTTCTCAAGCCCCAGCACCACCTTGTTCTCCTCCAGGACCGGAACGAGCGCGGCGAGTTCCGCCTTCGCGATCTCCATGAGCCTCAGGCCGTTTTTCGTGCGCACCTTGGTTCTGTCCGTCCACGGGAAAATCCGTGCGGCCGACGCCCTCCCGGCGTGCAGCACCACCGCATCGGCTCCTACTTCGGCGGCAAACCGCACCGACGCGACGATGTTCGCCCTCGCGATCGCCCGCGTGTTGGCGTCAAAATCGACAAGCCGGTACAGTTCCGGATGGCCGCCGGGCGCCGATAGCGGCACCGGACAGAACGCATGTACGCTGCCGATCTTGATGCGGCTTGAATATTTGCGGTATTTCAATCCCTCTTCGGCTGTCGTCGCATATCCAAGCTCCAATTCGTCAAAACCCCAGTCGAGCGCCTTGCCGACGATTTCATCTGCCGCCGTGCCCGCCTTGAAGTAGTTGGTGGATAGCGAGAAGCTTCTCATGCAAGCCTGTCGATCATTTGCGAAATCACCGCCTCGTCGCCAATGTGCGCCTCGCTCTGGCGATATGCGCTCTCCACCGCCTCTACATTGCGGAACTTGCGGTAGAGTTCTTCATCGGGGGTTTTCGCGTCAACCATTTCCTCGCGGACCAAAGCCATTATCGCGCGGAAGAATTCCTTCCTCGCCTGCGGCAGATTCTCGGGGCCTGCGTCTTCCTTCATTTGCGCGAAAATCTCCACGAGTCCGTATATGTCCCGCGCCTTCACCGCCTCCGCAATCGCATAATCGTCCACGTTCCCCGCCTGTCCTCCGTAGCCTTGGCGTAGGAGGAAGCCCCGTTCCCTGTCCCCCGTTCCCAATTCAATCCTCTGCGTCCGCGAAATTATCGTGGGAAGGAGTTCTTCGGGGGAATCGGTGAGGAGCAGATACATCGTCTTGGGGGTGGGTTCTTCCAGCGTCTTCAAAAATGCGTTCGCCGCCTCCGCCCACATTCTGTCGGCCCCGACCACAACGCCAACCTTCCAGCCGCCGCTGAAGCTCGTGCTCGCCATCGGTTCGACGAGTTTTTCGCGCACGCTGTCCACCTTGATGTTGCGCGCCTTGCCTTCCGGCTCGAGCCAAATGACATCCGGGTGCGTGCGGGCGGCGATTTGCTCCCTGGCGTCCGGGAAAAGCGTCAGCAGGATTTTCTGCGCGAGTTCCATTGCGTTTCCGCGCACGTCGCCCACGATCAGATATCCGCCGGCGGCGTTGCCGGATTCAATCGCATGGCGCACTAGAGCAAATGCGCTATCGACTTCCATATTCTCTCCGCCGTCTCTTCTCTGGTTCCGCCCGCGTCAATCCGGCGTATCCGCGCCGGTTCCGCCGCCGCCAGTTCGTCGAATCCCCGCCGTATCCGTGCATGAAAACCGTCTCCGGCCTGTTCAATGCGGTCTGCCGTCTCGCCGAGCGCCTGCTCGCGGGCTTTGCGCCGCGCCTCGGCCTCCGCCGCGTCCACTTCCAGAAGGAATGTCAAATCCGGCATCAGCCCGCCGCATGCAAATCCATTGGCCGCTTTTACCGACGCCATGTCGAGCCCGCGGCCATAGCCCTGATACGCAAAAGTGGAATCGCAAAACCTGTCGCTCAAAACCCACGCGCCGCGCTCGAGCGCCGGCAAGACCACCTTCTCCACAAGCTGCGCACGCGCCGCCAGAAAAAGGAGCAATTCGCACTTGTCGACCGGCGCCTCTTCACGCTGATCCTTGATGAGATGGCGAATGCGCTCGTTGAGCAAAGTGCCGCCCGGCTCGCGCGTTTCCACCGCCTCGATTCCCCGCTCCGACAACTTCGCCGCCAAAAGCCGGATCTGGGTGGATTTGCCGCAACCCTCTCCACCCTCGAAAGTTATGAATCTTCCCCGCATTTTGTCGTATTATACCAAAAATCCCCAGAAAACACAACAGTCTTTCACAGCGAAAGATCTGGCGGAAGGCTTTGCAGTCTGCGGAACTTTACTTCGCAGTCGAAAAGGCCGGACTAGGAAGTCTATAAAGTTGGACTAGGAAGTCTAAGGGTCTGGACTACGAAGGAAAGGACGCTGGACTACGAAGGAAAGGAAGTTGGACTACGAAGGAAAGGTCTCTGGGCTTCGCAACGGGATTTCATGCACTTAAGTTAAAGAAGAGGCTCTACTTTAAGCCAACGAGCGCCCCAGCGCTTCGCCTCTTCGTGCGTAGGGAACCAGACATCGATATGCCTGCCCTTGATGGCGCCGCCGACATCTTCCACGGTGCCTATCCCGTAACCTGGAATATCCAGTTTCACCCCATAGCGAAAATAATTCAAATCCGCCGCCACCGTCCCGTGCTTGGCGACCTTGCCGCTTGACGTGACGCCGACAACTTTGGGCTTTCCCTTGAGTTTTCCGTAATCGTAGACGGTCGTGCCGTCGGGAAGCCGCTTCCAGCCGCAGCACTTCTCGCAATTGCAATACCCGGTGACCAGCACCTTGCCCGGATGCGCGAGGGAGCTGGTGCGCCAAATCTTGATGGCGATTCTGCCGAACAAGGCGGCGGCGGCAAAAATCGCCGCCCAAACCCAAATTGCCGCCGTTTTCCCTCGTCTAGCCACCCCTCAGCCCTCAGCCCTCAACGCTCAACCCTCTTCTCCAGCGCCTCGTAGACCGCCTTTTTGGTATCGAGAATGGCGGCGGAATCCGGAATCATCATGACCGCCTTGTCGATATTTATCTTGGCGGCGTCAAGCTTGCCGAGCTCAAGCTGGAGCATGGCGAGGTTGTTGTAGATCGCCGGTTCGTTGGGCTTCTGGACGAGGCAGCGCTTCAGATACTCCTCGGCGCGGGAGAGCTGGTGCTCCTTGAGGTAATACATGCCCATCGCGAAATTGGCGTCCGGGAAGGTGGGGTCGCTTGCGAGAATCGTCTCGGCATAGAGCTTGCCCATCGTGAAATCGGCGCGCACGAGCGCGAGCTGCAACCCTTCGCGGGGCGTCACCCGCGAGAGCATCTGCTCGGTGCGGCGCGACAAGCCGCGGATCATCCGCTGGTAGATTTCGTTCTTGTCGTTGAGCGCTTTGGCCGTCTCCACTTCGCGGATCGCAGTTTCGGAGTCGCCGGCGATATCCGCCGCCTCGCTGCGATATGTGCACATGCGCGCAAGCCGCCACTGCACGGCGAGAAACGCTTCGCGGATCCGCTTGTCGGTGCAGGACTTGATGCCGCCTTTCTTGTAGATGTCGAGAACCCTCGCGGCGAGCTCGTCCGCCACCTTGATGCCGCGCATGCGCTCCTCTTCGCTCGCGAATCCGGCCGGCAGCGAAAGCATGCCGCCCATCGGCGGAAGCGGCTTGGCGTCGCGCTTCCAGAGATCGAACGCCATCTGCGCCGCGCAATTGCCGAGCATCTCGGGCCGGTCGCGAATCCACGACCTCAGGCCCATGCCCGCATCGAATCCAAAACTGAACTTGTCTTCCTCGCTCGTCATGCCGCGCTTGCGCAGATACTCGGCATTGCGGTCGAGCGCCATGAGCGAAAGGCAGTAGAGCCGCTTGCCGTAGCGCATCGCCTCGAGCTCCAGCCCGGTATCGAGATTGCCGTCGGTGAAGATGAAATCCACATCCTTCGCTTCGCGCACCGTCTCGTGCACGCCGTCGCGGATCACCGCGAGCATTTCGCGCGTCGTGGTCTTGATGCGTCCGGGGATGATGCCGCAGAAAATCACAACCGGCACGCACGCGACGATTATTGGGCGCAACAGCGCCGAAAACCGCCCTTCGCCGAATTCCGAGTCGTCCGCGTCGTCGCGCCCGTAGCTTTGGGCGGCAAGGCGCCTGTGGTCGCGGCAAACGGCGTCGACGCCCAAAATGCAAACGCCGCCGGTCAATGTAACCGAAGTCAGCAAAAGCCCCATCGACAGGAGATACTGGCTGCCCACCGACCCGTAAGACCAGAACCACAACGCCGGCAGCGCCGAAGACTGCATATACGCCACGGTCGAGCAGCAAATAAACACGATGCCCGTGCCATATGCCAGGAACTCGTCTTCATCCGCCGCCGCCGGGAAGCGGATTGTCGAAACCACGATCGGAACGATGCAAATGCCGAAAAACAGCACCCAGCCGATCAAATCCGCCGCTCCGGTGAGAGCGCCCCAATAGCTGAGCATGTAGTCGAGCGGCAAATCCCCTACCGATTTCCCTGCCGCCACAAGTCCGTCGTGCGCAATGAAAGTGTAGATATTGAGCCCCACGCCCACGATAAACGCGCAAAGGAAAATGAAGGTCACATACCACTTGCCCACGGCAATGACCGCAGGCTTGAAGAACGGACTCTCGAAAACCGGCAGCTTGGTGAGCACCATGTCGTTGAGAATGAGAAAGAGCATGATCAGCACGAAGGCAAGCGGAGTTTCCGCCGCCAAAAGCCCCATCGCCAGCGCGCTCAGATACGCCCACTTGAGCGTGCCTTTGCGGAGGAACAGGAAGAACGCCTCGATCCCGAGGAGCGTAAGGCCGATCAGAATCGTCGTGGCGCTCAGGCACTCGCCGGCGTTCCACACGGGGTCGGACGCGACAAACGCGACCGAGCCGATGACTGCGGACACGCGCATGACGAGGGTGCGCCGACGCGAATGCTGCGGACGCGCACGCATGATGAAGGCCAGAAGTTCGCGCAAAAGCGCATAAATGAGAATCGCGATGCAGGCGGAAGAAAAGTGGCCGAGAATTTTAAGCGCCCAGTTGCCGGCGGTAAGCCCGCCAAGACTGTAGCAGATATCGGCGAGGAAGGTGTAGAAGCCCGGGATCAGCGTATCCGCCGGGCGCACACCCGTCGCAACGGCCACATCGTGCCAGACCTGAGGATGGAGACCGGGGAATTCCCAGATCGACATGCAAATCCAGACGACCGCGCCGAGCGTCAAGGCGATTCCGAGGTCGAGCAATCCGATGCCCTCGCCCTTGATGGCCGTCAAAAGTTCGTCGGTGAATTCAAATCCGTCTTCGGACTTCCTTACTTCGTCTTTCTTCATCTCACGCCCTTTGCTTTGCAACGAAGGGCAGGCGTCACCGCCCGCCCTTCATGTACTTTCGTCACATCCGGGTTACACAACTTACATGCGTTTGCGCTTCAACGCCAGCAACGCCCCGCCGACCAAGAGCAGCATCGCCCCCGTCGGCTCCGGAGCACTGAACGTCCCGCCAGTCCACGCGGTAGGTATCGTGGCCATGGAACTCAAAGTTGTAGTGATATGACCACTGGCGTCGGCGTATGCAAGAGTTTGAGACCTGTTGACCCAGCCATCTTGACCATTTGCAGAATTGTAGCCAGTCACTTCAATATAATATGAATACCCCTCGGTATAAGTATTAACCTCTTGAGCATTAAGATCATAAGTAGTAAGATCCGCATACAGCCCGCCCGCGGCATCACTAGACGAAACGGGAGAACTTACTGAACCATACGATCCAGCCCCTTCCCCAACATCCCAAGTATACTTATAGGAGGACAAGGCATAAGTATCACTGCCATTCGTCGCGTAGATGTTGAAGGTATGCGTTTGTTGACTATCAATTGCTCCGAGACTATCGGAATTCACTTGCCAATACAAATACGCCGCCTGCGACGACATAGTCGCCAAAACAAGCACCACTCCTAGTAAAATCTTTTTCATTGTAGTTGCCCTCATGCTTATTAGTTTTTGCTCCCGTCAACAGTCGTAGTGGTAAACGTCACATCGTATTGCCCGGTGCTCATATACCACGCGCCCATGCCAGGTTGGATGATGGCGGCGGCGGTTATATCCGTGCCAGGAATTATCCAACTGGTTCCATTATATACGACAATATAACTGTTCCCCTTTTTGTCCTGCAGGCGAATCGTATCGCCAACTTCGACATTCGTCCATGTATCGACACACGCTACCGTCGTGCCGCTCGCAATTTCGCTCGCTTCTGGCCTATTGAGGTAGAATGGCAAGGAGGTCGTGTTGACCGGCGCGAAAAGCGTCGCCTTGCCGGCGGCCAGAGTATATGTCCCTACGCCAGTGGAGGTATACTGGCCATAGAGGTAAATTTCTCCGGCCGGGGTCGCTCCATTATTGTAATTTCCACGGCAGATGATCAACGCCTGACCGCGAGCAAGGGTCTCTTCCCCGCCTTGCGAAACACTCTTGCCACCTATACTGGTCACAGAAGTCAATCCTACCCAGGATTTCACGCCCGCTTCTTCAGTCAGAACCCAGCCCTTGTACGTTTCAGTAGAGCTGTTATAAAGATACAGAGTATCGCCTGCGGTCATATTGGAAGTCATGACAAAATCCTTGACCTTGATGGGGTTGTCGCTAGTGCCGACCGCTTCCCACGGAACGCTAACAACCGTCTCGGCGTTCGTCGAAGAAACCTTCAAAACGCCAAAGGTATTGGGAGACTCCACACTGGTGGCCATCGCGAGACCCGCCGCACAAACTGCCGCCGCCGAAAAAAGAATTTTCTTCATAATCTAAACCCCCTTCCTTTTACTTGATGGGCTTGCGACCAATCGAGAAGAACTTGGCGTCATCCTTGTCCACCGGAATGACGACATTGTTTTGCGTATCATCAAGCACCACATCCGTCGCCGTGATCGACCCGAGATCCGCACCCTTCTTGACGACATAATTGACGGAAGGCACCATGCCGGAAACCTTGATGAGCACCTCGTTGCCATAAGGATCAAAGCTTTCGATTTTGGGATTCGCAATATTGCTCGCGTCGGTTTCTACCGCCGCGACGGAAGGGTCGAGCGACTTGTTGCTCACGAAGATGCTCGTGGCGCCTGTCGACGCCGCCTGAGCCGTGGTCGCCTGGACGGAGTTGACGCGCACCGGCTTGCCGCTCGTCGCATCCGCCGCCGCAGGCGTGCCGCCTATGCCGCGAGTATCAAGCATATAGACGCGGTAGATGCCGCTCGTTTTCTTCTTGGCGCTGTCGAGCAGAAAGAGCACCGGCGGGCAATTGTGGTTCTCGGTCGCGAGCGGCGCGGCGAGCAAAACTTCACTCTCGGTCGGGTCGACCGCATTGAGCTGGGTATCAACCGCGAGCGCCGTATTCTCATCCGCGAGCCACGCGAGCGCATACCATTCGTCTTTCACCGCCTCAGAGCCGTCTGCGTAGAGATCGGGACCTTGCGTCGAGAAAACTACACGAAGATCGTTCGCGTCGGCAAACGCGAACGACGCCGCCATTACCGCTGCGGCGAGAAGCGAAAACCTGCATTTTTTCATAGAAGCACAGTCCTTCTTTTGCAATTCAAATCTCTTCACCTTGTATTTTATCAAAAAACGGAGTGGTTTGTCAACACCTCTATCAATAAATCTTGATATACGCCGCCTTGCGCAACCGGTCTATCCAGTCGGCGTAGAGCCGCGTGGACTCCTTGGCGCGGACTGCCGCCTCGATATCGGCGTAGGCCTCGGAAAACGTCTTCATTTCCGTTATTTCCTCGCCATCTTTGCGCACCTTGAAGCTGTAGTCCATGAATTTGTGCCACCCGGAAGTCTCGCCGGTCTTCAGCGATTTTATCACCTCGCAGACCTCAGGCTGGAAGATGCCGTCGGGGTTGACGCGCTCGTAGACGTCCGCCTCAGCGTTGAAATCCAACCGGTCGCGACCCTCGGTGCCATCCGGCGGCACGAGCAGGATCGAGACCGACACCAGCATGTTCTTCGCGTAGGCGGCGCGGTTCGTCTCGTATTCCTCCTTCATCGCCGCCGGCGAAACGGCGGCGTTTTTGTCCACAATCTGGTAGCGCATGGCCGAGACGATCATGTCGTCCTTGATGCGCGCATGCCACTCCGGATAGGAGACGCGGTCCTTCGCGAGCTGGTTCATGAGGCGGTTGCGATCGCCGTCGAAATTGCGCTTGATGATTTCGCGCACGCGGTTTTCGACCACCCAATCCTGCATCGTCATCTTCTGGTCTTTCGCCGCCTTGATGATGAGTTTGCGGTTGATCAGTTCTTCCAAGGCCGGACGGAACGCGCCGGCGTCGCGCACGCCGTTGCGCGACATCTCCATCAGCACGTCCGAATACATTATCGCCTCTTCATTTACCCGCGCGGCAATGCCGTCGACGATCTCCGCCTTCGCCGCCGCCGCGGCAAGAACCGCCATCAAAAGAACCTTCTTCATTGTCTCTTCCCTCTTTTCGTTTCAGTTTCCCATGATCGCCGCGACGGCGGCGCCGATGAGCGGCGCATCTTCCACCTTGGCGACGATTTCGTAATGGACATTCCGCCGCCGCACGAGCATGTCGTCGAGCTCATGCTTGATCGTGGCGGCAAAATCCACCGAGCGCGTCTTGTAATAGGTAGAGCCGTCGATGCAGATCGCGACCGGTTCGTCCGCCTGGACGCCCTCGCCCGATTTGATCACGAACGCCGCGAGTTCCACCGCCGCGAGCGTCGCCGCGCGCTCGAACACCGGAAGCACGAACCGCCGCGCAAGCCGCAGGTCGTCCGCCGGAAGATTGAGATCCGCCACCCCGTCGCAAAAATCGTCAAGCTCCTTCGTGGAAATGTTCCCAAGTCCCGTGATCACGGAGCCGCCGCGACGGGAAAAGTATCCGGCTTTTGCCGCCGCCTTGAGGATTTCGTGCCCGATCGGACCCAGATACGCCCCCGCAATCATCTTCTCCAGCCGCTGCCTGCCCGGATTGCCGCTCCTCGCATCGAGGATTTCATCGAACTTCGACTGCGGAAGCTTGTCGAACGCGCCGGCTTCGGCGTTGATGATGACGCCGAGATCCTGATCCACATACGCCGTGTTCGATCCGGTGCCGAGGATGAAGCCGATGAACGACGAATACTCCTTCTCGCCTGCCGTCGCCTTGGCGGCCAGCAGCGTCGCCACCGTATCGTTGACCACGGCGATCGCTCCGCCGCCGAGCCGCTTCAGCAGCTCCGCCCCCACATGCTGCCCCACGATCTCCGGCGCTTTGATGTTTTTCGTCCAGGCGATAAGCTGCGCGTCGAGGTTTTCCGTCACCTTCGCGGGATAGCTGAAGCACCAGCCGATTTTCCCGGTGTTCGCGAGGGGCTTGAGACGCTCCACCTCGCCGGCGAAAACCTTGTAGAATTCCTCTGCCGACACCTCCCTGGCGACGCCCGGCATCGATTGGTTCCGCCGCGCCTCGATTGCGCCGTCCCAGGAAACGACCGCGCCGCGCAAGTTCGTGCCGCCGGCGTCCAAAACCACCGCCTTCTTGCCGGCGTAGTTTTCCCTGCCCGGCGCCGCAAGATGCGAATTTATCATCGCCAGCGACGACTCCCGCCCGGCAAGCCCGGCGTCCATCTCCGCTATGAAGTGCGCAATCAGCCGCGAACGGTCGATCTTCGCCGCGCTCGTCCAGCCGTTTTCCTCGAGAAATTCTTCAGGCGTCTTCATTGTCCGCACAATCCTTTCGCCAGTTCCACCCACTCTTCGTTCGTGAGCTGTTCGGCCCGCAAGGTAGAGTCGATTATTCCCTTGAAAATACTGCCCAGCTGCTTGCGCCGGTGCTCGAAAGCCTGCTTTACAATCCTGCGGAACATCGCGCGCACCTCGCCGGAAAGACCGGCGTTGCGCTCGTGGCGCGTGAGCTCCACGACGCTGGAGCCAACCTCGGGGCGCGGCCAGAAACACGACGCCGCGACCTTCCGCACGATTTTCACGTCGTAGTCGAGCTGCACCCAGACTCCGGCCAGGGAACGCGTTTTGCCGCCCTCTTTCGCCGCCAGACGCTCGGCAACTTCAGTCTGCACCAAGACGGTCATCGTCTCCATCCGGCGGGTCATCGCGAGAGAGAGCAGAATCCTCGTCCCCGCCTGATACGGAAGGTTGGAGACGAGTGCCGAGGGGAACGGAGATTGGAAACCGCCGCCCTCCCGGTCCTCCAGGGCGGCAATAAAATCCAGCGCATCCCCTTTGACGACGGCGAGACCTTCGGGGCCGCCCAGCGCGTCGGCAAGGCGGTCGGCAAGAACGGGATCCTTCTCGATCGCAAGGACTTTAACGCCTCGCGACAGCATTTCTTCGGTAAGCACGCCAAGCCCCGGACCGATTTCCAGCACATTCTCCGGCTTCGCCCTGAGCCCGGAATCCACAATCGCCAAAAGCGCATTGCGGTCGATGAGAAAGTTCTGCCCCATCACCTTGTTGGGGTGAAAGCCGTTTTCGATGCACCACGACTTTACCTGACTGGGGCTCGTCAGGTTGATGGCGCCCATTTTTCTCCTCCGCTCTTCACCATATGTTCATCGTATTATACCAAAATTCGGCGGGAAATACAAGAGAATTGGGCGCATGGCAAAAACAAAGAACGGCCCCGGAGGACCGTTCATTGTTATTGCGTTTTATCGCAGACCGGTTACTTGGCGATGACGCGAGCCATCTCGAGCACCTTGTTCGAGTAGCCCCACTCGTTGTCGTACCACGCGCAGATCTTGACGAACGTGGGGTCGAGCTGAATGCCGGCCTTGACGTCGAAGATCGAAGTGCGGGCATCGTTGCGGAAGTCGGTCGAAACGACCGCTTCGTCGGTGTAGCCGAGAACGCCCTTGAGCTCGCCCTCGCTCGCCGCCTTCATCGCCGCGCAGATTTCCTCGTAGGAAGCGGGCTTCTCGAGCTCGGCCGTGAGGTCGACGAACGAGACGTCGCTCGTGGGAACGCGCACGGACATGCCGGTGAGCTTGCCGTTGAGGGCGGGGAGAACCTTGCCGACCGCCTTGGCCGCACCCGTCGAGGAGGGAATCATGTTCTCGAGGATGCCGCGGCCGCCGCGCCAATCCTTCTTGGAAGGACCGTCGACCGTCTTCTGCGTCGCCGTCGCCGCGTGGATCGTGGTCATGAGACCGCGCTTGATGCCGAAGGTGTCGTTGAGAACCTTCGAAATCGGGGCGAGGCAGTTCGTCGTGCAGGAAGCGTTGGAGATGATGTCCTGACCAGCGTAGGTCGTGTGGTTCACGCCGTACACGAACATGGGCGTCGAATCCTTGGAAGGAGCCGACATGATCACCTTCTTCGCGCCGGCCTGGATGTGCATGCGGGCCTTCGCGTCCTCGAGGAAGAGACCGGTGGACTCGACCACGATCTCCGCGCCGACTTCATTCCACTTGAGCTGGGTGGGATCCTTCTCCGCAGTGAGGCGGATCGCCTTGCCGTCGACCGTCATGGTGTTGCCCTCGACCTTGATGTCGTGTTTGAACGCGCCATGCACGGAATCGTACTTGAGCATGTAGGCGAGGTAGTCGGGATCGAGCAGATCGTTGATGCCCACGACCTCGATGTCGTTAGCGAAGTTCTCGACCGCCGCACGGAAAACCATGCGACCGATGCGGCCGAAACCGTTGATGCCAATCTTGATTGCCATTTTTGTGTTTCCTTTTGTTGTTGTTTGTTTGATCAAGCCTTCGTGACCTTGCCGTTCTTGATGCAGCGGGTGCAGACCGTCATGCGGCGGGTGTTGCCCTTGCCGTCGGTCGCGCGCACCGTCTGCAGGTTGGGCATAAAGCGCCGCTTGGAGATGCCGGTCGTATGCAGGCCGATGCCGCCTTTGTACTTGGGCGAACCCTTGCGGACGATTACATTGCCCGCCGCAGGGTGCTTGCCGCAAATTTCACAAACTCTGGACATTTTCTGGTTCCTTTCGTTTGGGATTTCAGTTGCCGGGCTGCCATTCGACGTTCGCGAACGCGTTGTCGAACGCCGCACCGAGCCCGCCGAAGCTGTCGGCCGTGCCGCTGCTCGCCTTCGCCGTCTCGGCGCCGCCTTCCGCAGAACCCTCGCCCATCGCCTTCACCTCGTCCTCGGTCATGCTCATCGCACGGATCGAAAGACCGATGCGGCGCTCCGCGCGATCCACCTTCATGACGCGCGCCTCGACCTCCTGGCCGACTTCCAGCGCGTCCTTCACCTTGTCCACGCGCTCTTCGCTGATCTGGCTGATGTGCACGAGACCGTCCACGCCGTCCTCCAGCTCCACGAACGCACCGAAGGACGCAAGCTTGGAAACCTTGCCCTTCACCACGCTGCCGACCTGGTACTTCGCCGCGATGTCCGCCCACGGATCGGTCTGCGCCTGCTTGAGGCCCAGGCTGATGCGCTGCTCCTTCGCGTTGACGTCGAGAACGACCGCCTCCACCTCTTCGCCCTTCTTGAGGACTTCGAGCGGATGGTTGACCTTGCGCGTCCAGCTCATGTCGCTGATGTGGATCATGCCGTCGATACCCTCTTCGAGCTCGACGAACGCGCCGTAGGCCGTGAAGTTGCGGACCTTGCCCTTGACGCGCGAACCGACCGGATAGCGCTCCTGGACCGTATCCCAGGGATTGTCCTGCGTCTGGCGGATGCCGAGCGCGATCTTCTGGTTCTCCATGTCGATGGAAAGCACCACAACCTGCACTTCGTCGCCGACGCTGAGCATGTCGCTCGCACGGGCGACGCGCTTGGTCCAGCTGAATTCGCTGATGTGCACGAGGCCTTCGATGCCGGGAGCGATCTCCACGAACGCACCGTACGCCGTGAGGTTGACGACCTTGCCTTTGACGCGCGCACCGACCGGGAACTGCTCCTGGATGGCGTCCCACGGATTGGGCTGCGTCTGCTTGAGACCGAGGCTGACACGCTCGCGCTCGCGGTCGATATCGAGCACCATGACGTCGATCTCGTCGCCGACCTTGAGGATTTCGCCGGGATGTTTGAGGCGTCCCCAGGACATGTCGGTGATGTGGAGGAGGCCGTCAAGACCGTCGAGATCCACGAATGCGCCGAAGTCGGTGATGTTCTTGACCTTGCCCTTGCGGATTTCGCCCTTCTGGAGCGTGGAGAGGAGCTGCTCGCGCTTTTCGGCGAGAGCGCCCTCGATAAGCTCGCGGCGCGAAACGATGAGGTTGCGGCGCTCGTTCGAAATCTTGAGCACCTTCATCTCGAAAGTCTGTCCGATATACGGTTCGAGCTCCTTGACCGGGGAGACCTCGATCTGCGAGCCGGGGAGGAACGCCTCCACGTCGTCGATCCTCACGAGGAGGCCGCCGCGCGTCACGCTCTTGACCGTGCCGGTCACGACGCTGCCTTCGGTATAGCGCGCCTGGATCTTCTCCCAGCGGATCTTCTCGTCCGCGCGGCGCTTGCTGATGTCCACCATGCCCGTCTTGTCGTTCTCGAGCTGAACGATCATTACCGTGACCTTGGCGCCCGGCACGACTTCTTCGCCGCCGAATTCCTCGATGCCCACCGTGCCTGCGCTCTTGTAGCCGATGTCTACGAATACTTCATTGCCGGCGACCGACACTACCGTGCCTTCGATAAGCGCACCGACCTTGAACTCAGACCCCGATGCCGACGACGCGAGAATCTCCGCCATCGCTGCGGACTTGTCCGCCGGAGCCGTTGGTTTTCTGATTGCCATTTTGTTGTTTTTTCGTTTGTTGTTGTTCCGGGTTTTCTGCCCGGTCCGCCGCCCTTTTGCGCGCGGAAGCATAATTATATCATATTCCAGCCCGTAAAATCAATCACAAATTTCAACTTTCTGCACGGAGAAGCCAAGATCTCACTGGGTGGAAAGCGCATCTCACCGGGTGGAAAATGACCACAGGCACAAGGTTTCGATTGCCGCCATACCAAGTCTAGAAGCCTGGACTACGAAGGAAACGGGGCTGGACTACCAAGTCTAGAAGCCTGGACTACGAAGGAAAGGATGCTGGACTACGAAGGAAACGTGGCTGGACTTGGTAGTGGAGGAGGCTGGACTGCTTTAAACTTCGTAGCCTGCTTCGCGGGCGAGGGCGCGGTCGTCGTCATAGTCGGCGCCGGGAGTGGTAAGCAGCGGCCCGGCGATTCCGGCATTGATGCCCACGTAAATACAGCGCCGCGCCTCGTCGTCGGTCAAATCGCGCCGTCCGCCGGCAAAACGGAGCGGAGTCGCAGGATTTGCAATTCGCAAAACCGCTATTGCAGTGAGAATCCGGTCGATGTCCAGCCGCTTTTCGCCGCCAAGCGGCGTGCCTTCAATAGGATGGAGAATGTTCACCGGTATGGAATCCGGCGCGATTTCCCGCAGCGCAAAGGCAAATTCCACAAGTTCCTCGTCGCTCTCGCCCATGCCGATTATGCCGCCGCAGCAAACCTCGAAGCCCAATTCCCGCGCAGCGCGGATGGTCGCGAGCTTTTCCTCGAAGGTGTGCGTGGTGCAAAGCCTGGAAAATCGCGAAGGAGCGGTTTCAATATTGCAATGAATGCGCCTCAGCCCCGCCGCCTTGAGCCGCACAAGCTGTTCGCGCGTCACCAGCCCCAGCGATGCGCAAAGCTCGATGCGCGACGATGATGACATACGGCCGAGCGCTGCGCAGATTTCGTCGATCTGCGCATCGGTCTGGCCGCGCCCGGATGTGACGATCCCGATGCGCCGCACACCGCTTGCCCCGGCCTCCTGCGCCGCCTTGGCGCATGCCTCCGACCCGATCCAGCCGTGCGCTTCGCACCCGGTTTTCCAGTGCGCCGACTGCGCACACCACTTGCAATCCTCGGAGCAGCGTCCCTGCCGCGCCGAAACTATCGCGCAGAAATCGAACCGCTCCGGCGCATGACGGCGCGTCGTTTCGTGCGCAAGTTCGTAAAGTTCCTCGCGCGGAAGAGTCTTCAAAAGCGAAAGGACTTCTTCAGCCGCCGGCAACGATTCGAAATGCTTCAACCTTCATGCCCTCCTTGAACTCCATCTGCGAAAAATCGGATCCCACGGGATAGACCTCGCCGTCGATTTCGACTATGGCCTTGGCAGGATCTATGGACTTGGATTCCAGATATTCTTTGACCGTCATGGCGGAAATCACCCGAAAAGCCAGGTTGAAAGATAGCGCTCGCCCGTATCGGGCAGAAGCGCGACAATGGTTTTGCCGTCGAATTCGGGACGCTTGGCAAGCTCGAGCGCGGCATGGAGCGCGGCGCCCGACGAGATTCCGACCAGCAACCCTTCCTTTGCCGCCGCCGCACGCGCAGCCGCCCCGGCGTCTTCGGCCTTGACCGTGACGATCTCGTCCAAAACCGATCTGTCGAGCACTTTGGGGATGAAGCCCGCGCCGATTCCCTGGAGCTTGTGCGGACCTGGTGCGCCGCCGGAAAGGACGGCGGAAGTATCTGGCTCCACGGCGACAATCTTGACTGCGGGATTCTGCTCCTTGAGGAATCTGCCCGTCCCGGTTATGGTGCCGCCGGTGCCGACACCGGCGACAAAGGCGGCAATCTCGCCGTTCGTGTCGGCCCAAATCTCAGGACCCGTGGCACGATAATGCGCCGGTGCATTGTCGGGATTCTCGAACTGCTGGAGAATCACCGCGCCGGGTGTCGCGTCGCGCAACGCTTCGGCCTTGGCGATCGCGCCCTTCATGCCTTCCGCGCCGGGCGTAAGCACGATTTCCGCACCGTATGCGGCGGCAAGCTTGCGGCGCTCGATGCTCATCGTATCGGGCATGGTGAGGATGAGATGATAGCCCTTCACCGCGCTCGCAAGCGCGAGCCCCACGCCGGTATTGCCGCTCGTCGGCTCGATAATCGTCGCACCGGGACGGAGCGTGCCGTCCCTTTCCGCCGCCTCGATCATCGAAACCGCCACGCGATCCTTCACACTGCCGCCGGGGTTGAAAAACTCCACCTTCGCAAGCACCCTCGCGCCACCCTTGTTCAGCTTTTCCGATATTTCCACGAGCGGAGTGCGCCCGATCGTCTCCAAAATGTTTTTCCTCACCATCGCCATTTTTCTCCCTTAAGTGTGTATTATACCATATTTTAACCCTCGGGTCTAGAGGCTCGAGGCTCGGGATTGCGGCGCGAACGACAGCGCTTTCAATATCGAGTGCAATGTTCCATTAGGGTTTATGTACCCGCACCAGACTTCTGTTGCACGACGGATCACAAACTCATTGCACCATATTGCGCGTTGCTTGTTTATTCCGGTTCCTGCATCTACTGGCGAAAGCAATAGCGCCAACCCGTCGTCAACCGCCTTTGCAATGGCTCGCGGCAATATAGACGGCAATCCTCCCGGATAAACGGCGATAAAACGTCGCTTGGCGGCAATAATGCGCGAAAGCACTTCACGCTCTTGCGGACTGGTAAAAGTCGAGATTACAGGCAGGCGAGGGGCGACGCCCTTGCGCCCCGACAATGCCGGCCCATGAGAAGCAATGCACTCCTCTGTGGATGCGCTGGTATTTTCTTGGGGTGCGAGGGTATCGCCCTTGCGCCCCGACAATGCCGGCCCATGAGAAGCAATGCACTCCTCTGTGGATGCGCTGGTATTTTCTTGGGGTGCGAGGGCGTCGCCCCTCGCACCCCTAACCCACAATACTGGTGGCGTTGCCGTCGCTTCATGCGATTGGCTGGCAACGAACGCCACTAACGGCTCCTGCAAAAGCTCGATATTGCCTACAGCATGACTTGTGACCGGGCCAAACCGATCTGTCGACCAGTGCTTCGGGTTGTCGCGAATATAGCGGCGTATTGCCGCCAGCTGATTGTAATTGGTAACTATCTTCTCCCAATAATTTGGCTGCCAAAGGCGAGAATCCTTGCCTCGGGGCGCGAGGGCGTCGCCCCTCGCTTCGCGCGCCTCTTTGGCCGCCAAACTTTTGAGCTTGCGCATTATCTTTGCGAGGTGGTTGTCGTCATTGGTCTCGCGATTTTCAATCTTGACCAGCATGTGCACATGGTTGGGCATTACGGTAAAAGCATCCACATAAACCTCTGGATTGTAATCCGGGAGCGTCTCGATTAGCCGCTTGACCGCGAGCCCCAGGCCATTCAAAACGCACTCCTCGCCGACTATGGCTCCAAATCTGCTTTTGTTTTCGTGCACCTGAAACGTCACAAAGAACCAGCCGGAGCGATAATTTATGTTCCGGTTGCGCAACTGCGGTCTACGGTATTTGCCGTCTATCAAAGGCATGGACCATCTTTCCTGAAGAAGACCTCTTTGATGTATATTATACCATATTTTAACCCTCGGGTCTAGAGGCTCGAGGCTTGATAGTTTGATTAAGCCGATTCCTTACTGTTCGCTTACGGTTACTTTGTAGAAGCCTTGGATGCCTTGCTGCTTGATTACGCCAAGATAGATCGTTTCGCCTGTCGCCTGAACCTTCTCGCCTTGGCGCAAATTGGACAAGTCGCTACCCCACGAAGCCTGATAATAAAGCCCCTTCACCGCCTTTACCGGCAATGCGCCGGCCTCAGTATTGCCTGCCGCCGTTTCTTCTATGGTTGGCTCTGGCTCTGCAGTTGCCAGCTCCACCTTTTCATCGCTCATATCCGCCAGCACACCCGTGGCATCGTCCTCCACCTTCGCTACTTCCTCCGCTCCTACCTCCGGCTCTTTGAGCGTTATCATAATCGTATTTGAAGTGGGATCATACGTCTTATTGTATCCCGCTGTCGCATCAACCTGTTCCGCTCCCACCATCACACTTACCGTAACTTGCTCGATTAGCTCCGCAATCTCCGCTTCATCCTCAAGCGGATCGCCCTTCACGGCTATCGTGCGCGTGCCGCTCTCCTCGTCAATCTCCGGCTCCTCCATCTTATCCTTGTCAATATTCACAACCGGAGCTACTGATTTAGGCGTCCAAACAACCTCATCCAGCCATGCGCAGTCCTCGCCGTTTGTTATGTTCGCATTCTTTTGGTATGTCCACTTCAAGACATGCGACCCTTCATTCTCTATATCGAACTCTGCAAATGTCCAGTCATTTGTGGTGTTATCCATGTAATCGCGCTCGACACCGTCAATCTCAAATTTACACCCATCTCTGCGAATACCCTTTACTGTCCTTTCGCTCGATACTTTCCACCAAAATGAGACCCGGCCTTTACCTTCTAGACTAATACTCACCCATGTTGACTGACTATCCCCAATCGCTCCACTCCTCAGCGCTGCAACACCATCATGCGCCGCCTCGGCAAGCACACGGGACCAATTCTCATCCCCTCCAAGCGTTACGTCAACGTCATCCACACCAAGACACTCTGCCGCACTGTAAGGCAGTCGCGTGAACGAGAATGTCGCCACATTGCTGTCAAAATAATTATTCTTTACGGCTATAGCCTTCACAGTAACATTCATCGCACTGGCCGTGAATGGATTCTCGTACAAAATGCCGCCTTCTACTGTTGGTTCGCTTTCGTCAAGAGTATAATAAATTGCCGTTCCATCTTCAGCCTCGATCTTGAGCGTCGCGAATTCGGTCTCGATCGTACCTCCGTCTGCAACATCATCGCTGCAAATCGTCGGTGCGGATAGCGTATTGGCCGTCCAGACCGCCGTGAGCGTTGTATCTACCGCCGGGAATTCGTACTCCGCCCCTGCTTCATATACATTCTCTCCGTCGCTCCAGCCCGTAAATGTATACTTCGCCCTCGAAAAATCATCGCCAGACGGCAACACCATCTTCTCGCCTGCAAGCGCCTTCTCAACTGACGGCAATACTCCGACAACATCCTCTACATCAACCACAAAGCTGACGAATGTCTTTCTCGTCCATTGTGCGACTATTGTGATATCCTCGCCGGGCACCGTATATTCAGCACCCGCCGCGTATGTCGCCTTGCCGTCGCTCCAGCCGGCAAAGACATAATCCTCCCTCGCGAACCCATCTGCCTCGGGCAGGGTAACTTCCGTTTCTGCCAATTCCTTGATCGTCTGATGTATATCTCCACTACCTCCTCCCAAGTCAAAGCTGACGAATGTTTTCTTGGTCCATTGCGCCGTGACCGTAATATCCTCTGTCGGCACTATGTATTCCGCGCCCGCTTCGTATGCAGTATCGCCGTCGCTCCAGCATGCGAAAACATAGTCGTCTCTCGCAAACTTGTCTGCCGACGGCAGATTAACAACATGCCCAGTCAATTCCTTGATCGTCTGCGGAACCTCGCCGCTACCGCCGCCCAAATCAAACGAGACAAACGTCTTTCTCGTCCACTGTGCGGTTATTGTCACATTCTCGGCCGGAACCACATACTCTGCCCCCGCCTCATACATTTCCACTCCATCGCTCCACCCCGCAAAAACATGGTCCTCTTTGACGAATCCATTCGCGCTCGGCAATGCAATATTGCCGCCGACATACGAAGTTACGATCGCTGGAGTTTCCCCTTCCGCGCCGTTAAGGCTAAACGAAACATCCACCTTGGGACTCCAGACAAAATCCTTAACCCAAACGCAGTCATCGACTTGCTCCAACAACTCGGGATCGTCCTCATCGTCCTTTATATATTCCCACCGCAATAAATGCGCTCCACTACCTTCCAAGTCGAGCTCGACTACCGTCCAATCCTTTATGCCTCCAAAGACAGCATTTGTCACGCCATCAACAAGGAAGCAGGCGAAATCGTAAATCTCATCGCCATAATGCTCGCTCGAGACCTTCCATTTGAACGAATAATGCCCCTTGCCTGAAACCGTCGTCTGCAACCAAGATACCTGGTCATCACCCGTGTCGCCGCTCTTTAGCGAGCTGCCGTTCTCGTTCGTCAGCCAGATACCATCTCGGCTCGTCGTGAATTCAATGCCTTCAAATGTCAGCTGGTAGCCGAAAAACTTGTCGTCACCCACAATATCTCTGAACTCTTCATCGTATTCCTGCCTGTAACTTACTTTGCCAGCCCTCGAAATCAGCCCCGACTCCGCAAGCCCGTTTGGCGCATGGTCTTCAAAGACGGCAAGCGAAACCTCTGCATTCCAGTCTGCAATCGAAGTCACGCTTTCACCAAAAACGACTCTCTTCAGCGATTCGCACCCGCTGAACGCACTACTGTATACGTCTGACACCGCACCAACCACAACCACCTCCTCAATATTCCGATACGAGTCGGGGAATACGCGGCTTAGATTACGATTAAGCACATATTGAGGAACCGCAACTCTTTTTATCGCGCCACAACCGACGAAGGCAGGATCATCGCCCAAGTTCATATATGTTATACTGCTAGGAAGTTTTACTTCTTCAATCGAGGAGCACCACCCGAACGACGAAACTCCTATTGAAGTCACGCCGTCAGGGACCGCTATGGATGTGAGACTCGTGCAGTCGTCAAATGCCAAGTCTGGTATGCATTCCAAGCCCTGCGGGAACTCAATCGCCGTAAGCCCTCGGGATCCCGCAAACGCCGCTTCTAGCAGTTCGGTCACTCCCGCAGGGATAGAGTATCCGCCAACCTTCCCGGCGGGATATGCAACAAGGCATGTTCCGTCTGCCGTAAAGAGAACTCCGTCTTTGGAAAAATATTTCGTATTTCCATCGGCAACATTGATGCTTTGCAACGAACGGCAACACTCAAATGCGCCGCTCCATACATCAGAAACCTCGGTCGGCAGCTCATATGCAGTCGTTTCCTTTGCCGCCGGATACCACATAAGCGTCTTTCCGTCCTTTGTGAAAAGGATTCCATTTACAGATTTGTAAGATTCATTGGCTTCATCAACCACAAAGGAGGCAAGATGCGTACAATACTCGAACGCATACTCTTCGATCGTATTTACGTTCGCAGGAATGACGATGTTCGTCAGGCTCGAACAGCTACCGAATGCCCCTTCTTCGATTACACGCAAAGTCGACGGCAGCACAACACTCTTGAATGCACAGCCTTCAAATGCCCATTCGCCTATTCCTGTAGCTCCCTCTTGTATCTCAATATCCGTTATCTTATCCCAGCAACTTGAGAAATACCACTCTTGGAATCGCCAGTTGCAAAGCATCTGCGGAATCGCCAGTTTTGTTATGTTGTTGCAATACAAAAATGCAGACGCGTCCATATTGTTGACGCTATTCGGTATCGATACGCTTGTCAGAGCGTTACATCCATAAAACGCTCTATAGCCAATGCTGGTCGTTCCTGCCGAGATCACCAGATTCGTCACATTCCCGAAAGGTATGCCGCACTGCGAACCTGGTACTGTCGCTTCGCAAACACTGTCACAGTCCTTGAACGCATTATTGCCAATGCTTTTGACGCTACACGGTATCTTTATGCCCGTAAGACCGCGGCAACCACTAAACGCACCATCCCCAATGCTAGTAACCGAGTCGGGTATCGTCACATCACCGTTTATTCCAGCAATAACCGTATGGCCATCTTTTGAAAGCAACAACCCATTCTCGCAACAGTAGTTAAGATTGTTCGCGCCAACAAGGAAATTAGTCAGGCTACCGCAATCACTAAACGCACAATCCCCAATGCTAACAACCGAGTCGGGTATCGTCACGCTCGTCAAAGCCTCACACCTCTCGAACGCAAAATCCCCTATCCCTACTACCGTATACCCGTCAATCTCGGAGGGTATCACCACATCTCCCGCCTTGTAGGCGGTATCGACCAGAATTGCGTCGCCATCATCGTCAACCTCATACGCCCAGCCCTTGAACACCGTTGCGGTATAGGTTTCTTCTTGCACAACATCGTCGATCAGCGTCTTGTATGTGAGATTGTGAAGACCATCCTTGCCAACGAGAGCAAACGCCTCTTCTCCGGCTCCATTCACTCGCCCGATCTCAACGCCATTGTCCTCGATGACGACTGTCGCGCCCGAATTGCCGCCGATCCAAGCGGCATCATACGGAAGAACAATCGACGACTCAACCGCTCGTTCTTCTCTAGTATCCAGCACAAACGGCGCAGAATCGCCAGCTTGAGCGAACATTGCCCCAACTATCACAATCATCGTAATTATCGATCTTGTTATTTTCATCTGATACCTCCATTCCTTTGCAATCGTAATTGCAATTTATCTGGATAAAACCTTAGGCAGTCGTCCGTTACTTTTCCAAACTGACGCAAATTCGTTTCCCACACCAACAACTTTCGCATATGCCAGCAGTCGTAATGCGAGAGGACTCCCAACATGCTGTTAACCCTCGCCTGAATCCTATTTGGATGCTCAGACCAATCTAGGGCCTTCATACGCCCGCGCATCCTCTTGAGCGACCGCCTTGCTGGATATGTGCGATACGGTTTAACATACGCGCCAAGAAACTCAACACCTTTGTACGCATCAACTACGAGAACTTTTTTCTCGTTCAGTTCAAGCTCAAGAGCTTCGCGCAGAAAACTCCTCGCCTTGGGTACTATGTCATAAAGCTCCTCTTTCGTCGATGCAACCACAAATGCATCGTCCACATAGCGCCCGTAGTGACGGCACTTCATCTCACGTTTCATGAACTCGTCAAATGCGCCAAGGTATACATTGCTGAAAAGTTGCGACGACAGATTACCTATTGGCAACCCACAGCCGGGCTTTGAATGGAACAATGACTTTTCCTTTGGCAGGAGCCTCCACTCGCTCATGTCACCAATTACTCTGCAATTCTCCACTGGGTTCAGCATGCAGATGGATTCCAAGAGATAGTCTACCAGTTCCCAATCGCGCTCTTTTGCAGACTTTGTGTCTTTTATGGCGAAACCATCCGCATCCTCTGTATATTTGCGCCTTTGCTTTAAAAGGATCTCCCGACACCTTACCAAAAGCCGTGCGCGGTTGATGCTCATGAAGTAACCCTTGATATCAAGCTTAAGCACATAGCACGGTTTCGACCAATTCTGCGAACAGGAGCGAATGTGCTTCTTCAGCCTCTCTACTCCATAATGCGTCCCGCGCCCTTCGATGCAACTGTAGCAGTCGGCGATGAACGTGCGCTCGAAAAGTTTGTGCGTGTAGTTGTAGAAGAGATGGTGCACCACCCTATCGCGGAACTCCGCCGCGAACACCTCACGCATCTTCGGATCGTGAATAATAAAACAGCTTGAGGGTCGCGCCGCATACCGCCGTTCCAGCAACTCGTCGCGCAGTTTCACGAGCTCATGCTCCTGACGCATCTCGAACCCGACTTGATACCATTTGCCGCGCTTGTGCCGTCGGGCTGCGAGATAAGCGCAGTAGAGGTCTTCCAAAAGGCGATGCGACGCGTCGTCCGCAGTGGCGGCTGCAAGTACTCGAACTGGACGTACAGACTGACCGTTGTAGCGGTTGTTGTTGTTCCGGTTGAAGTTGCTCGAATTGAAGTTGAGGTTCCACGCGTTGTTCGAATTGTCCGAATTCGGCGAAGAGGACCAGTAGTTGCCGTTCGAGCCGGGGTTGTTGAGGTCCGAGTCGTTGCCGTTGCCGGCAGCTGGACTCGTTACAGGACGGCCACCTTCACTCGTCGGCGAAGGGAATCCGACAGCCGGAAGCCCTCCGCAAACTTTGCTGTCATTCACCGTCACGAAGTCACCTCCGTGTTGGCGGTGGGGTCGCCATTGTCGTTCATTGGATTTGCCGTATGGCACGCTCCGCCGAACCTTGATCCAGCGGATTCTGGCCTGCCGCCCCGACTGGACGACGCGCTCGCATCTGAAGATGGTTGCCTCTGCGAAAACCTCTGCCAGCTCGCAAGCTGCTTCGACAGGTTTTCGCTCAAATCGAAAAGCTTAGCAAAAGCACCGATGGAAAGTGCCTTGATGTCCCGCAAGACCCGCGTCCTCACCTGAATCTCCACCACCAGCTGCCGCGCACGAATAATGAGCGGCACCTTCTCGCGCGTGGAATTAATCCGCTGGATCAGCACCAGTACGTCCACCATCGCACGATCCAATTCCTGCCCAATTGTATAACGCTCTGTGCGCGGCAACGCACGCCGTGTCTGCACGAACTGCAGATAGAGTTCGTTACAGACCTTATAGACGGGGAGATCGAGATAAAGAGCCATATCTTATCATTCTCCCGCAAGTGCTTTCTTGATTTCGGCGACAAATGCTGCGATTTCTATCAGCGTCTTCGTCTCCATCGGGAAAATGCGTATCCGTTCACAGACCGAGCGGTACAACTCTTCACCGTGCAAAGGAAGTGAATTGGCGTCTCCGCGCGAAGCCGCTTCCGTCGGAATGGTTTCGCGCCACTCGTCATATCCCTCGTCACTTGGCAGTTCATCTGCCGCCAACTCCACATCATACCCGAACTCCGTTTTCTTGTGGCTGCGCGTTCCGATCCGTTCAAGCAGTTTATCGACAGGGAACCCGATGTACACCAGTTGCTGATTGATGTTCTTGACGAACTTCCTCGTCACCTTGTGCCGGGCGATCGCCTGATGAAAAAGATAGGCGCTGTGGTTGTATGCCCGATAGAAGCCATTCGCCTCCACCAAACGCACAACCCCATTGGGCTTTTCGCTTTCAAACTTGACAACCTGCTCAAACGATGCCATAACAGAATAAATCAGAATGAATTGAATAAATCAAATACGCGCGCAATTCGCGCGCTATTCGGCAAATCCTCGAACTGGACGTACAGACTGACCGTTGTAGCGGTCGTCGTCGTACCGGTAGAAGTCGCCCGAAAAGAAGTTGAGGCTCCACGCGTCGTACGAATTGCCCGAACCCGGCGAAGAGGACCAGTAGATGCCGTTCGAGCCGGGGCCGCCGAGGCCCGAGTCGTAGCCGCGGCCGGCAGCCGGAAGGAAGATACTCCTGTCCGCATAAGCACCCTTGCCTGTGACGAGCCGCCCATAGACGCCATTTCGGGTCGTCCACGTGGTGGTGCAATTGTTTTCGAGAGCAGAAAACTCCGCATCCGTCGGCATCCTCCAATTGCCACCCCAGTGAATATGGGCCGCGTCGTGCTCCGGGGAGAGTACGCCATCCGCCGTAATCCATCCTTCGCTTTGCAGGGTGGAATTACTCTTATTGTAGGTTGGCGTGTTGCCTGGGGCGAACGAGAAATTCGATGACGACCCATCGCTCGCTACCCACTTATTATTCTCGCGTTTGTAGCCAACCGTATCGCCCCACCAAAAGTAGTATCCGTAGTCTTCAGGATTCTCCGCGCCTATGTTGGTTGTCGCCCAATAAGGTCCATTCTCCCAAAGCTGGACCGTCTCATGATCTATGACCGTGACTCGCATAACCATGTTGTCGTAGATCACCTGTCCAAGATCCGCCTTTGCGTCCCAGAGCAACTTGTAGGTGCCGTTGGCCTGCACCTTCTTGTCTGTTGAATTCACGCCGTTCTTCACAACCCAGAATTGCGAGACTTGGCGAGCTTCGCCCGAATCTGGCATCACCGCCGACACGGAGAACTTCCATTGATCCGTCCCGCTAATCCCCGTCACCTTGCATGTGATATCCACCAGCCCATTCCACGGATACCGCTGCTTGGCAACAACATCCGTGACAGTAGGCGAAGCAATTACGTTTGCCGCCAAAGACATCAGTAGAAGTGTCAATTTGATTGATTTCATCTTTGTAAACCTTTCTCTACCATGGCCAGATTATTCGGTTAGCATTGTATTCCATTAGCATGCGTGCTTTCTCAAGCATATCGCACACTCCTCGCGCACCATCCAAATCAACACGTGCTACGTCTTTATTAAAAGGCCCTACGCCTAAGATTGCGTCATTGCCGAATTTACATACAACTGTATAGTAATTCTTCAGATGAAATCGTAAATCTTGGAACTCATTCTCCTTGCCCTTATGTCTTGCTACATTGCACAATCTTCTGAAAATCTCATCTGGAAATATCCCGCGGACTCCAGTCCAATTTTGGATAGGCATGATTGGACGATATTCACCGCTCTTGTATGGCTGTCCGGCATGAGTGTACAAGTATTCCAATCGCTCTATTCCAATTTCGATTTCTTTCTTGATCTCGTAGAGATATAACGCAGCAATATTTGAATCTTCCCTGCGTTTACGCACCGTACGAAACCACAATTGCGCAAAAAACGCAACTATAGCAGCAAACACAGGAAACCAAACAGACGGCTGAAATATTCCTTCAAGAATGTCTTGGGACGTGCAACACTCACACATTGGACACCTCCACCTTTATCAAGTTATTGATCTTGGCAAGCTTAATTTCATGGAGTCTTTGCTTTTCTAGTTCTCCATCACACTGCTCATCCTCTTTATCTCTACGTTCCTTATTCCACTTATACTTCTCAAGTTCCAGGTTTGTTTCCATTGCTTTAATTGCTACTTTTGAATAATCCTGATGTGCCAAACAAAAAATGCTTGTCACAAGTACAACCATGCACGACAACAAGCAGATTATGTAGAATCTGTCGTATGACTCAACATTAAGCCCAAGTATCGTTCCTGCGACAATGGCACATCCAAGAACAACAATCAATAAAAACATTGCCCAAGGCATCTCCAGTTTTATTACTATTTTCATATTAGAATTTTACCTTTTAAGCCATTTAAATGCCTGTCTGCATCAATCATGATTTTTTTGCTTCTCTGATTTAGGGTACAATGAAATCTCATAATCGCCTACCCCAATTTTTATTGAAATGCCATACGAAACCGCATACAAAGCAAAGACCAATCCAATCAAAGAGTATATCTTCCACGAATACTCAATTCCTGACATTTCTTTTTGCGCAGCGTATCCCACCGTTCCACCACCAACGAGCATGATCCACCAGCGAAAGCATTTCATCCTATCCTCTTTCTTGTCCAATAATTTAATCAACCGATTCGATTGCGCGGCGTAATCACCCAATAAACGTTTCAATCTTTTATGATCTGAAACGAGATGCCAACGTGGCCTAGACCATCTGGTTTTCTTTAATTCTGAAATCTGCACTTCACCTTGTTGCGATTCTGTCACAACAAAACATCTTATACCTTTCGACAAAAGTGATAGCAGTTCTCTTCTGGCAGTAGCATATATTCTCTTTTGATCGCCTCTGCGCCGCACCTCGAAGACAGCAAGCGGCAATTCTCCAGCATCTGTGACAACAATTAGGTCTGCATGAAATTCGATTTTCTCGTTCGACGAATCAAGTTTAATATTCGACTCTTCATCAATTGTCCACTCTGGGATACCACATTGGACTAAGGCGACACTCAACATCTGTGTTATTTCTTTTTCTGTCATGTTATGTCCATTTCTCCCGCGCGAGTTCTACCGGACACTACCGACCCCTCCGCGCATACACGAGTGGCGTGCCTTAGATTATCGCCACTCGCAATCCGACACGAATAAAGACTAAATAAAAACCTCTCTTCGCGTCTCCTAGGAGGCCTTAGGAATTGCCTTGGTAGAAACACGAAGAGAGGAAGCGCACATGCACTTTCTCTGCAAGGTGCCGTCTACCGTGAAATTTCCTAAGTTTCCTAGGACGACTGCTTTGCAGCGTTGCAAATTGTTTTGTCACTCCGCGCAGTTGCGCGGCGACAGGCGGCGGGGCGTTGCCCGCCTATTTCCGTTTCACCGAGTTATCGTTCCTTTCATTTCGGTTGACAGTTGTTTGGAAATCAGACATTGGGGTCGTCGGTGCGGATGCTCCCGTCCGGCATTTGCCAAACGAGCGTGCCATTTAACGAATATACATTGGCAATGCCAAGCCGCCGGTTCTCTTCTTGCGCGTCATGCACGGCCTTGTTGGCTATTGACAGAATCTTGACATCAAATTCGTTCATAATCCCTCCTTGAACAGTTCCAATAGCGACTCGGAGAATATGGCAATCCCATTACCGTTGTTCTTGCGGGCAACCATTGTAACTTGGGCATCGCCATTATACAATAGCGTCCAATAGTCGACTATTGGTGCATACAGATGCCAGAAATTACGTTTACTTCTGGTATAGCGACGGCGGACATCGTCGTCTGGAATATAATGCCCGCCACGTTTTACGCGAGCGGCTATACGGGCAATACACACATCTGGCGAATCAACAAACGTGTAAATAATTGAAGTTTCGTATCCAAGCTGTTTTGCCCGTCCAATAAGCTTGACATACGCCGAGCCGGACAATGTCGATTCAATAGCAAAAGACTCGCCGCGATCAATAGATTCCGCAACCTTGCGCAAGGTCAACTTGCCAGCCTCGATTTTGGCGGTTTCCGGGCTCTGTGGATTCAACTCTCTTGCTATATCGTCCGGATTGATATAAATAAGACCCTCGGAAGGCAAAAACACCTTGGAGATAGTGCTTTTACCGCTACCATTGGCACCGGCAAGAATATATAATCTTGCACTCATTATGTGAATATTATACCAAAATCGGCAGCAAAATACAAGCATATTTGCATAGATTTAGAAAGAGGGCTGGGCGCTGAGGGTTGAGGGCTGAGGGGATGACTTTTTCCAATTCCATATTCCCAAAGCGAGTCGAAAGCAAGCGATTCCCATAGCAACCATCAAACTATCCAACTATCAAACCATCCAATTATCCCGCCTTGCGTGTGAATCGGTGAAGCGAACAAAAAAAAAATTACTCGCCGGTTTTGGCGAGAGCAAGGGCAAGGACGGATTTTGCGCCGGCGGCGAGCAGCGTTTTGCGCGCCTCCAGGAGCGTCGCACCGGTAGTGCGGATGTCATCGACCAGCAAAATGGTCTTCCCTTTCACCGCTGCGGATTTGCGCGCCGGAACCCTGAAGGTTCCCCGGATGTTTTTGGCGCGCCCGGCGCTATCGAGCGAGGCTTGCCGGCGCGGCAGGCCTTTGCGGCGCAAAATGCTCTGATCGAAAGGAAGCTTCAGCCGCCTCGCGAGACTTTTCGCCAAAAGCGCCGACTGATTGTAGCCGCGAAGCCAGCGCCGGAACCACACGGACGGAATGGGCACCACAAGATCCACCTTCGCGACATCGTAATGGACCAGGGCGGCACCTTCAAGGAAATCGACAAGATCCTCGCAAAGATGCAACTGCGAGCGGAACTTGAACTCGTGGATCAGCCGCCGCGCAGTGCCGTCAAACCAAAGTGCCGCCGCGATTCCTGCATCGGGCGGCACGGTGGAAAACCGGTTCAGGCAATCCGAACAGACATGGCGCCCGGGCCGGTCCGACGGATTGCCGCAAACCGGGCACTCACGCGGAAAAAAGAGATCGAGGATACTCTCCAGCATCCACAAGCTTGGCGATTTCCGCCATCACAAACGGCTTGTCCTCGCGGTAGGTGACGCCGAACCAGCTGGATTCGGTCGGCAGCACCTCGCAGTCGGCCTTGCCTTCCTTGATGAGTTCATCGACAACGAACGGAATATACCACTCGCTCTTCTCTTTCGCGCCGTTGACGGCGAGCCACTTGGGGAAGCGCTCCTCGAGTTCGGTGAAGAGCCCCGGAGTGAATCCCCAGAGATTCATGGAAACGCGGGCATCGAGCGGAACCTTGACGGGGTTGGCCTCGTCTTCGCGGTTTTCGGCCGTCCCGCCGGCGCGCACGAGCTTCGTCATTTCGGTCACGCCCAAGAGCTTGCCGGAGTCGTCCACGGTGCAGATGCCGCGCGCAACCGACCCATTTTCGCTCAGGGTGAGCGAAAGGCGGTAGCCGACCATCGCAAAATGGAGCTTGCCGTCGGCGGCACGATCTTCCGATAGGAACTTCGCCAGACGCTCAAAGGCGTCGCGGCCGTAGAAGTCGTCGGCGTTGATTACGGCAAAAGGCTCGGCGACGACGGTGCGGGCGGCGCGTGTCGCGTGCCCGGTGCCCCACGGCTTGGTGCGGCCTTCCGGAACCTTGTAGGGCGCAGGCAGGTCGTTTATGTCCTGATAGCAGTAGTCCACCGGCACGACGCCTTCGTACTTCCTGCCGACTTTCTCCTTGAACTCCGCCTCGAAATCGCGGCGGATGATGAAGACCACTTTGCCGAATCCGGCGCGTACGGCGTCGAACACGGAATAGTCGAGAATCGCCTCGCCGGAAGGCCCAACAGGATCGACCTGTTTGAGACCGCCATAGCGCGAGCCCATGCCCGCTGCGAGAACCACAAGTGTAGGTTTCATGTTACTTTGTCTCCTGGATTACTTTAGTGCAAGATTTGATGACGCCGGCGACATCGGCGAGATTCGACGGAATGATCATCGTATTGTTGACCTTGGCGAGATTGCCGAATTCCTTGATATACTGCTGCGCGAGCTGCATGTTCACCGACTCCCTGCCGCCGGGACCGTTGAGCGCCTCGGCCACCTTGGTGATGCCTGCGGCCTGAGCCTCGGCGACCAGCGTGATTTCGCGGGCCTTGCCCTCCGCCAGCGCAATCTGCGACTGGCGTTCGCCCTCGGCGCGGTTGATCTTGGACTGGCGTTCGCCCTCGGACTCCGCAATCATCGCGCGCTTCTCGCGCTCGGCGCGCATCTGCTTTTCCATCGCGTCGCGAATCGTCTGCGGCGGCGTGATGTTCTTGATCTCGTAGCGCGTCACCTTGATGCCCCACGGATCGGAAGCCTTGTCCACCGCCTCGACGATCGCCGCGTTGATCGCGGTGCGCTCCTCGAAGCTGCGGTCGAGATCGAGCTTGCCCATCTCCGAACGCATCGTGGTCTGCGCCAGCTGGGTGGAGGCGAAGATGTAGTTGTTGATGCCGTATGACGCCTTCGCCGCGTCCATGACCTGCATGTAGAGGATGCCGTCGACATCCACGGCGATGTTGTCCTTCGTGATGCACTGCTGCGGCGGCACGTCGATCGCCATCTCCTTGAGCGTGTGGCGGTAGGCGATGCGGTCGAGGAACGGAATCAGGATATGGAAGCCCGCATCCAGCGTACAACGGTATTTGCCCAGACGCTCGACGATATAGGCGCTCTTCTGCGGCACGATCACCGCAGTCTTCAAGATCGCGACGATCACGATTACGGCCACGAGGCCGAGAAACACGAGTCCGGCATTCATTTTGTTTCCTCCACTTTCATTGTCAGGTTTTTGCGTGAAACTATCTTTACGGTCCTGCCTTCGCCCACGGGGGCGTCGGCAATCGCGCTCCACTCGGCGTCGCCCACGAGTATGCGCCCTTCGCATCCCGGCTCGATCGCCTTGACGACCGTGGCGCTGCGGCCGAGGTATTCATCGCAGAAGTCCGTCCCGGAGACCTCGGTCTTGCCGGAGAATATCTTCCTCAAATACCGGCGCACTCCGGCGAGATAGACGATCGTGAAAAACGAAAACGACGCGACTTGCCACGAAGCGGTGAAGGCGTCGCCGACGAAAAGTCCAATCGCGCCCACGCTCGCCGCCGCAAGCCCGAAGAAAAAGATGATGAAGCCCGGAACCATGAGTTCCATGAGCATCAAAGCGCATCCGGCATAGATCCAAAGCCACATGGGGTCGAACATTTCAAGTCTCCTTTCGGACATTCAAAACTTCCGCAGTGCCGCCAAACGCGGCAAGCGTCGCATTGAGCATCGGGTCGTCCATAATCTTGGCGTTGTCGATAGGTTCGCCCTTCGCTGCCCGCGGCTTGGGGACTGGAGCCGGAGAAACCGGGGTTTCCGCCTTCGTTTCTCCCATTTCCGAGCGTACCAGACGGAGAGCTTCATCGATCGTCATCGTCTTGGCGATGCGCGAGCAGCGGATGAGCGTCATTTCAACCAGCGTGCGCACGCTGAGGACGTGGCGCAGCTTGTCCTGCATGTCGGCAAGCTGGTCGCAAATCCTGAAGAGCCGCCCGGCATCGGTTTTTTCCGCCTGGGCTGCGAGCGTGGCGATCTGGTCTTTGTGAACTTCGAGCGCCTTCGCCTTGGGGCCCAGCGCCTTCACAACGACCAGATTGCGGAAATGCGTCATGAGTTCGGCGGCGACGCGGCTCATGCTTTTCCCGGCGCTCTCGAAAGTCTCGATCGCCTCCAGGATTCCAGCGGTATCGCCGTCCAGAATCGACAGCGCAAGCGTTTCGAGCGCCGAGCGGGAGACGAGCCCGAAGACACCGAGAACATCTTCTTCGCCGATCGTCGTGCCCTTGAACGAGACGAGCTGGTCGAGCGAAGAAAGCGCGTCGCGCATGCCTCCCTCGGCGGCGCGGGCGATCGCAAGCAGCGCGTTGGAGTCCGCAGAAAAACCTTCCTTGGCGCATATCGCCTCGAGCCGGGACACGATATCCCGCGTCTGGATGCGGCGAAGGTCGAAGCGCTGGCACCGCGAAACGATGGTCGGTATCACCTTGTCGCCTTCGGTCGTGGCGAAGATGAACCGCACGTAAGGCGGCGGCTCCTCCAAGGTTTTCAAAAGCGCATTCCATGCCGCATTGGAAAGCATGTGGCATTCGTCGATAATGAAAATCTTGTAGTTGGACGAAGCCGGCTTGAACTCCACCGCTTCGATGATCGGGCGGACGTCATCCACTTTATTGTTGCTCGCGGCGTCAAGCTCGATCACGTCCATGGAGCGCGAAGCGGCGATCTCCCGACAATTGGCGCACTCGCCGCAGGGCTCGGCGCCTTTTGGCGAAGTGCAGTTCAGCGCCTTGGCGAAAATGCGCGAAAGCGTAGTCTTGCCGATGCCGCGCGGGCCGACGAACAGATAGGCGTTGGCGATGCGACCGGAGGCTATGGCATTCTTGAGCGTGGAGACGACATGCGCCTGTCCGATTACGTCCTCGAATGTCATCGGGCGGTACTTCAGCGAAAGCGGGATATGTGCAGACATCCTTATTCTTCCCCCGTCACTTTGCGGCGGCGTTGCTTTTTCTCCGAATTCGCGCGTTTGTCCGCGAGCACGATCTGGCGCTGACGACGCGAGCGGCGGCGCTTTTGCCGCCTGATTTTCTCCGCCGCCTGCCGCGCGGCGGTTTTGCGCCCGGCGCGTTCGGCCAGGACGAGCTCGGCAAGCGCGCGGCGGGCGAGCCAGCGGTTGTCTTCGCGACTGCGCGTCTCGCCGCACTTCACCTGACGACCGCTCGGAACATGCACGAGCCGCACGACCGACGAGGTCTTGTTCGTCTTCTGTCCGCCAGGACCTCCGCCCAGGATGAACGATTCTTCGAGGTCCTCCTCGAAAACCTCCGCCTCGCGCATCATGGCGGCGATTTGCGCCTGCTTGCCCGGACAGATCACCGGCAATCCCCCTTCTTCCGCGCATTGCGCTCGCGATGGCGCATCACCATGCGCTTGACGGCGATATAGGTAAGCGGCGTCATGACGATCGCGAGGAAAATGCCGCCCAGAAAGAAACTGGCAATCGTCTCCACGCCCAATTGCCGCACCGCCTGCCAAGTCCACTCCGTATCCATCAACCGCTCGAACGACAGCGACTTCCCGAAGACGACGCGCCCGGCGATATAAGTCTGCGCAGGATAGATGACGAACACCGTGACCGGATTGGAGATGAGCGTCCCAAAAGTCGCCCCCACCTTGGATATCCTGCACATTATCGCCAGCGGAACCGAAATCACCAGCTGCATCCCGAATGGAATCGCGCACCCGATGCATACGCCAAGCGCCCAGCCGGCGGCAATGTCCTCCGGCGGCAACGGCTCCTTGACCATCCGCTTGTGCAGACGGCGCAGGGAAATTCGCAGGCGCTTGACAATCGAGATCATCAGACTTTGTGGATGAAAAGTCCGCTGCGGAGTTTAGGTTCGAACCAAGTGGACTTCGGGGGCATGATCGCTCCGGCATCGGCAATCGCCATCATCTCCTCCACCGTCACCGGCTCCATCGAAAACGCCACCGCCGCACGGCCGGAATCGACTTCCGCCGCGAGTGCTCCGTCGCCGTGGATGCCGCCCATGAAATAGATCCTCGGACTCGTGCGCGGATCGTCGATTCCTAGCACCGGCGCCAACAGCCGGTTCTGCAGATATGAGACGTCGAGCGAATCGACGACATCCGCATCCGCGGGAATCGACCACGCGAGTTCGTGCCACTTTCCGCCCAGATACATGCGGCAATGGCGGTCGCCGCCCGGAAACGCCTCGCGAACCTTGGCGAGAAGTTCATCGGGCGAAAGTCCGTTCAGATCCTTGACGAGCCGGTTGTAGGCGAAAATCTTGAGTTGCGAGGCGGGGAAGATGACCGCCATGTAGCGTTGCGCCTCTTCGTTCCCGGGATTCGCGGCGGCATATCGCGTGGCGGCGGCGCTGCGGTGGTGGCCGTCGGCAATGTATGCAGTCCCGATGCGAGCGAAAAGTTCCTGGAGTTCGTCGGCAGTGCAGGACGCTCCGGCGGCAATCTCCCAGACCGTGTGGCGGATGCCGTCTTCGGCCGTGAAGTCGTAGAGCGGGTCGGTCGTGCATGCAACGCGCACAAGCTCGTCAATCGCCTTGTCGTCGCGATAGGTTAGGAACGCCGGACCTGTCTGGGCGCCGAGAATCTCGATGTGGCGCGTGCGGTCGTCTTCCTTGTCCTTGCGCGTGCGCTCATGCTGCTTGATCACGCCGTCGCGGTATTCCTGCGTGGAGAAGCAGGCGACGATGCCGGTCTGGGAATGCGAGCCCATCACCTGACGGTAGGCGTAGAAAGCAGGAGCGGCATCCTTGACGAGAACGCCCCGGGCCTCAAGCGCATCCAGCGCCTTGCGCGCCTGGGCGTATGCCTCTGGCGAAGAAGAATCCGTCCCCTGGGGAAGATCGATCTCCGGGCGGGAGACGTGGAGAAAACTCTTGGGGTTGCCTGCGGCGAGCGCCGCGGCTTCCGCAGTGTTGACCACATCATAAGGAACGGACGCGACTGACGCCGCGTCCCCTCCGTTCGGCCGCACGGCCGCAAATGGATATATGCGCATTTTCTTGTTTTCTTACCAGCCGATATTCACACCCACCATGACGGGGCATTCACCGTCACGGATCACATTGATGAGACCGGCCTGAAAACCGTAGAGCGTCTCCGCGCGGTTGATGAGGCCGACCTGAAATCCCTGCGCGTCGCCCGTGACATTAACGAGGCCGACCTGAAGGCCGCGCACCGACTGAGTCTCGTTCCACAGACCAATCTGCAACGCGCCGAGATCCGCGCGGTTGGCGGTGTTGTAGAGACCGATCTGCAGTCCGCCGAGAGTATCCTTGGCATCGTTGCGCAGGACATTGATCGCAATACCCTCGAAATCCCTGCAACGCCCCCATAAGCCGAGATCGACGCCGGTCACGCTCTCCTGCTTCGTGGAAAACGGAATCGTGAGCCGCAGCCCCACGAGATCGGGCGTGGACGGCCATTCGCAAAGCGCGATGAACGCAGGCCACAAAACGTCGTCGTTTTCAACCTTGTCCGTAGTTTCCGCCTCTTGCGCGAGGACCGAAGCGGCCACTGCAATCGTGGCGACGAGCGCGAGCAATTTCTTCATGGAATCGAACTCCTGTTTTTGTTTGCTGATATTATACGCTTTTTTGGCGCGATTTGCAAGCATTAATCTACGGAAATTTTCCGGATGACGATCGGATCGACCGGAACATTCTGGTGCATTCCCGCGTTGCAGGTCTGGACTTTCGCGATTTTGTCCACTACTTCCATGCCGTCGACGACCTTGCCGAATACTGCATACCCGAAGTTCTGCGGCGTAGGCGCGACGAAATCGAGGAAGTCGTTGTCCACGAGGTTGATGAAGAATTGGCTGGTGGCGGAGTCCACGACCATCGTGCGCGCCATGGCGATCGTGCCGCGAAGATTCTTGAGTCCGTTCATGGCTTCATTGCGGATCGGCTCGCCGGTCGGCTTCTGATTCATCTCCTTGGTAAATCCCCCGCCTTGGATCATGAAGCCGTCGATCACACGGTGGAAGATCGTGCCGTCGTAATGGCCGCTCTTGGCGTATGCGGCGAAGTTCCGCACCGTCTCCGGGGCCTTGGCTTCGTCAAGCACGAGCGAAATCGTGCCGAGCGTCGTTTCTATTTTTGCGTTCATTTTCCGGACTCCTCGAATGCCTTGCAGATTTTCAACAGTTTCTCCTCCTCGTATCCGCCGCAGATGAACTGCACGCCGACAGGGAGGTCAAGTCCGTCGGCGGTGAATCCCGCAGGCACGGAAGCCGCGCACACCCCAGCGAGCGACGACGGAATCGTGAAGAGGTCGTTGAGATACATGGTCAGCGGATCCTGCAATTCGCCGAACTTGAACGCCGGTGTCGGCGCACAAGGGGTTATGAGCGCGTCCACCTTGGCAAACACTTCATCGAAGTCGCGCTTTATCAAAGTGCGCACCTTCTGGGCGCGGCCGTAGTAGGCATCGTAGTAGCCCGACGAAAGCACGTAAGTCCCCATGATTATGCGGCGCTTGACCTCTGGCCCGAAGCCTTCGGCGCGCGACTTGAGATAGAGGCTCAAGACATCTTTCGCCGCGGCCGAGCGGTGGCCGTAGCGGACGCCGTCGAAGCGCGCGAGGTTTGCGCTCGCTTCCGCAGGGGCGATGATATAGTAGACGGCCATCGCGTATTCAGTATGCGGCAGCGAGACTTCCACGAGTTCAGCGCCCGCATCTCCGCACCGCTTGATCGCCGCTTCGGTTAGGCGTTTCACCTCGGGAGCGACACCGCCAACATCGAGATATTCCTTGGGCAGGCCGATCTTCACGCCCTTGAGCGATGCGCCGGTCAGCGCCGCCGCGTAGTCCGGCACCGGGACGTCCGGCGTCGTGCCGTCATGCTCGTCGCGTCCGGCGAGGGCGCGGAGCAATATGGCGGAGTCTTCCACGGTCTTGGTCATCGGACCTACCTGGTCGAGCGAACTTGCGAACGCCGTCACGCCATAGCGCGAAACGCGTCCGTAGCTTGGCTTCACGCCAACGCAATTGCAGAAGCTCGCCGGCTGGCGAATCGAGCCGCCGGTGTCGGAGCCGAGCGCCGCGATGCACATGCCTCCGCCTACCGCCGCCGCGCTGCCGCCGGAGCTGCCGCCGGGGACGCGCTCAAGGTCGTAGGGATTGCGCGTCACTCCCAAGGCCGAATTCTCGGTTGACGACCCCATCGCGAATTCGTCCATGTTGCAGCGTCCGCATGGGATGAATCCGTTCTTCTTGAGGTTCGCTATCACCGTGGCGTCGTAGGGAGATACGTAGCCTTGAAGAATCTTCGAGGCGCAAGTGCACGGCTGCCCTTCTACATTGATGAGGTCTTTGATGGCGATCGGGATGCTCTTGGGGTTTTCCGCCGCGAGCCGCAACGCCTGTTCTTCATCAAAAGTGAGATATGCGCCAATCTCGCCGTTCTTTTCACGATAGCGCGCAATCACATCCTTGACGATGTCGGTCGCCGAGAACTCGCCCTTGTCGAGTCCGGTGCGCGCTTCCTTGATTGTCAAATCGCAAAGCGTCATGTCAACTCTCCGCTCCTTCCACGATCTTGGGGAGGAGGAATTCCTCGCCCACCCTCGCCGGCGCGTTCGCGAGCGCCGCCTCGCGATCCATCGAAGGCGCAATCTCGTCTTCGCGCAAGACATTCACGAGCTTGCGCCCGTGCATCATCGGCTCCACGCCGGTCACGTCCACCTTGCGGATCATCTCCACATACTTGACAATGTCCTCAAGCTGACCCTGGAAAAGCGCTTTCTCGCCGTCGCTCAAGTCCAGCCTCGCCAGATTGGCCACATAGGCCACGTCTATCTTGTTCTCTGCCATCACCTGCTCCATGAAGGATCGATCCAGTTGCCGCCCAGTCCGAAGATCTGGCGCGGCTTGTCGCCGCCGTCTTCGGTATCAATGAGAAAAAGCGCCTTGTCGCGTCCGGCCACAATATGCCGCGCGTCGCGCGACCACGACGGATCTTCCCAGTTGCGGCCGTCCGTCACCAGTCTGGTGGAGCTCTCCCCGACTTTGGGATCGATCACCGCCACGTAGTTGGCGCCGCGCTTGGAAATATAGGCGATGCGACCGTCAGGACCCCAGTCGGGATCGACATTCTGGCTGCCCTTGGAGGTAAGCCGACGCTTCACGCCGCTCGCGACATCGATGATATAGAGCTGTGGATGGCGCGTCTCGTTGGATACATAGACGATCTGCCGTCCGTCGGGCGACCATGCCGGCTGGCCTTCCGATGCCTGCGGCGTCTTCGTGAGGCGGCGATAGTGCCCAGTGGCGATGTCGATCACATAGAGATCGGGGTTGCCGTGGACCGAAAGGATGATTGCGACCTTGGTGCCGTCCGGCGAGACTCTCGCCCCCGTCGTCAGCCCCTTGAAACTCCATTTGAGCTTGCGCGATCCAGTAGTGGTATTCACCTCCCAGATCGCCGGGCCGCCGTTGCGGTAGCCGGTATAGAAAACCGACTCTGCATCCTTCCAGCGCGGGCCCACCGCCGCCTTGCCGTCGCCGGTGAGCTGACGGATGTCACCGCCGTCGGGATAGCATTCGCAGACATCGGCATTGTTGCTGCCACGGCGATTCACAAAGCAGATCTTGTCGAGCGCGAAGCCCTTCTGCCCTGCGAAAGTTTCGATAACCGCATTGGCGAAACGCCTGGCCGCCATGCGCAACGCCTTGTCGTCGCCGCCGGTCGCCGACTGCGAAATCGTGCGCCCGCGACCGCTCGCCGTCACCGTGCCGCCGGGCGCACCGGAAATCTTGATCGCGCCGTCAGACCGGATCGTGAACGCCCCCGAGAGATCGAGATTGCGCTTGAGCGTCTTTTCATAAACGCCGCCGCCGCAATTTACCGAAACCGAAATCTTTTCGACGCCCTCGCCGGTCACGTCGACGATCGTCTCGGCGAAACCATGCAGCGCTACGAGCGCCGCCATCCAAAACGCAAATTTCTTCATGTCGTATAGTCCGCGTTGATATGAACGTAATCGAGCGAGAAATCGCAAGTGTAGATGGTCGCCTCGCCCTCGCCCAAATGGAGATCCGCAAGCACTGTGAACTCGCTCTTTTCAAGCACCTTCGCGAGCTTGGCGAGCTGTTTTGCGTCCGCGACCCTGCCCCTGCGGAACGCCCACTCGCGATCGTAGAAAATCTCGGTCTTGAGATCCTCCACCTCCGCTCCGGAATAGCCAATCGCCGCGAGCACCCGACCCCAGTTGGGATCCCTGCCGAACCACGAGGTCTTGGCCAGCGGACTCTTGGCGATCGAACGCGCAGCGCGCTCGGCGTCTTTCACATTCTTCGCGCCCTTCACCGTCACGGTCACGAACTTGGTCGCGCCTTCGCCATCCGCCGCCATCTGCTTCGCGAGCGAAACGGCCACCGTCTCCAGCGCCTCGAGAAAAAGCCGGAAGTCCGCGCCGTCTTTGGTGATCGGTTTGTTGAGCGCCTTGCCCGACGCCATGAGAAACAGCGAATCGTTCGTGGATTCGTCGCCATCGACCACGACCCGGTTGAAGCTCTTGTTCAAGGCGAACATGAGCGCACGCTTGAGCATCGGGCGCGAGATGGCGGCATCGGTCGTGATGAAGCCGAGCATCGTCGCCATATTGGGCTCGATCATCCCCGAGCCCTTGGTCATGCCGCCCACGGTGATTGTCTTGCCGCCGATTTCAACCGTGCAGCACGCCTCTTTGGGCTTGGTGTCGGTCGTCATGATTGCGAGCTCGGCATTGTGTCCGGCCTGAACGCCAGAATCCAGAGCCGCCGCCGCCGCCTTCATTCCCTTCAGGAGCCTGTCCATCGGCAGCGGACGCCCGATGACGCCGGTCGAAGCGACAAGCACATTCGCGGGATCGAGCTTCAAATGCCTTGCGGTTTCCGCGACCGACTTCTTGACGTCGCGCATTCCGCGCTCCCCCGTGCAGGCATTGGCGCATCCGGAGTTGACGAGAATCGCCTGCACGGTGCCGCGCTTGGCGGCTTCGCGGTCGTAGACGACCGGCGCGGCGGCAACCTTGTTCGTCGTGAATACCGCCGCGAGTGCGCATGGCTCGTCGGCGACGATGAGCGCCACGTCGTTGCGGCCTTCATATTTGATGGCGGCGGGGACGCCGGCGGCGCGGAATCCCTTCGCGGACGCTACGCCGCCCTTAACGATCTTGCAGTTTGACATAATCCCTCGGACGGATGATCGGCTTGTATGCAGGACGGATGATCGGCCCCGCGTTGATTAGTTCTTCCATGCGGTGCGCACACCAGCTCACGCACCTCGCAATCGCGAAGATCGGAGTGTAGAGATCCTTGGAAATTCCAAGCATCTGATAGACGAATCCCGAATAGAGGTCCACGTTCGCGCAAACTTCTTCGGCCTTGGGATGGCGCGAGCGGACGATTTCCGGCCCGAGGTTCTCAATCATCTCGAAGAGCTTCATTTCGTCCGTGCGGCCCTTGGACTTTGCAAGCTCGCGCGCTTTCTTCTTCAAAATCTGCGCGCGCGGATCGCTCACCGTGTAGACCGCGTGGCCAAGGCCGTAGATGAGCCCCGTGCCGTCGCCGGCCTTCTTGTCGGAAATCTTCGCGAGATAGTCCGCGACCTGCGACTCCTTCGTCCAGTCCGGAACTTCGCGCATGATCTCTTCCATCTGCCGCATGACGCGCAGATTCGCGCCGCCGTGACGACCGCCCTTCAGCGAAAGGATGGAAGCCGCCACGCTCGAGTAGATATCGGTATAGGAAGAGGTTACGACATGCGTCGTGAAGCTCGAGTTGTTGCCGCCGCCATGTTCGGCATGGAGAATGAGCGCGAGATCGAGGATGTCCGCCTCGAGTTTCGTATACTTGCCGTCCTCGCGCAGCATCAAAAGAAGATTCTCCGCGGTCGATTTCTCCGGATCGGGATTGCGGATGATGAGCGAGCGTCCCTTGTGGTAGTGGGCTTTCGCCTGATAGGCGTAGGCGACTATCGTCGGGAACGCCGCGATCATTTCCACCGCCTGGTAGAGGCAGTGCTCGATCGACAGATCGTCCGGACTGGACTTTGGATCTTCATCCTCGAACGCATACGCGAACAGCACCGCGCGCGCCAGCGCATTCATTATGTCCTGCGAGGGATTCGAGAACAGCGCGTTTTCCTTGAAGCTCTCGGAGAGCTTGCGGTGGCATCCGAGCGTGGAGTTCCAGTCTTCCAGCTGCGCCTTGGTGGGAAGCTCCCCGAACATCAAAAGATACGCCGTCTCTTCATAGCCCGGTCTGCGCTCGCGGGACTTCGCCGCCACGATGTCCGCGACATCGATTCCGCGGTAGAAAAGCTGACCCGGCACCGCCTGCTTCTCGCCCTCGCTCACCACATACCCGTGCACGTTGCCGATCGTCGTAAGTCCCACGAGAACGCCGGTTCCATCCTGATTGCGAAGGCCCCTCTTGACCCCGTAGCGCTGATACAGCACCGGGTCTATCCAATTCGCCTTGCGAGCCTTGTCCGCATGCGCTTTCAGCCAATTGCCGTCCATTATGCGTCTTTCCTTTTCTGTCCAAAATCTGGCTGCCGCCGTCCCAAAAACGATTTGCGTTTCTTTTTCCCTCTGCCGTCTCCGCGGTTCCCGGATCCGGTGCCGCGGTCTCCTGCTCCCGCTCCGCGCACGCCTTCCTTCGTCCACTCCGCAGGCGGCAGCGCGTCCGCGCCTTGATGGAAAGGATGATCGCGATCCACTGGAATCGTCTTTTTCAAAAGGCGCTCCACCGCCTTGAGCTGACCGCGCTCGTTTGCCGCCACGAAACTGATGGCGATGCCGCTCTCGCCGGCGCGCGCCGTGCGCCCTATCCGGTGCACATAGCTCTCAGTCTCCAGCGGCAACTCCATGTTGATTACCGCGCTCACTTCCGGAACGTCGATTCCCCGCGATGCGATGTCGGTGGCGACCAGAACGCGCACTTCGCCGCGCCTGAAGCCTTCGAGCGCCCGGGTGCGCTGGTTCTGCGTCTTGTCCGAATGAATCGCCGCCGCCTTTTCTCCGGCGCGCGAAAGCTTGCGGTTCACGCGGTCTGCGCCATGGCGCATCTTCGTGAATACGATTACCTTGTCCCACTCTGGATGATCCTCCAGAAGATGGATGAGCAGCCGGTCTTTGTCGGCCTTTTCGACGAACATTGCCTTCTGATTGATCTTTTCCGCGGCCGGAGCCTCCGGGGCGATCGTCACCGTCACCGGATCGCGCACGAGCTCGGAAGCGAGCCTCCTCACCTCCTTGGGCATCGTGGCCGAGAAAAACAGGCTCTGACGCTCCACCGGCAATTTGGAGATAATTCGCCTTATGTCCGGGAAAAATCCCATGTCCAGCATCCTGTCCGCCTCGTCGAGAACGAACACTTCAACCTTGTCGAGATAGATTATCCCCTGCGTCATGAGGTCGATAAGCCGCCCGGGACACGCGACAACCGTCTCCGCGCCGCGCTTGATGTCCTTTACCTGTCCGAACTGGCTCACGCCGCCAAACACGCACGCGAACGGCAAATCCGCGAACTTCGCGTATTTGCGGATATTCTCGCCGGTCTGCGCCGCGAGCTCGCGCGTCGGAGAAAGGACGAGTGCGCGCGGATGCCCGATTCTCCTGGGCTTGCGGTTGCGTAGCAGCCGGTTGAGAATCGGGAGCATGAACGCCGCCGTCTTGCCGGTTCCCGTCTGGGCGCAGCCGATCAAATCCCTGCCGTCCAGGACGTGCGGCATCGCTTCCGACTGGATGGGCGTGGGCGTCTCGTATCCCGCCTCCTTTATCGCCTGCTGGAGTTTGCCGTCCAGCCGCCCGAAAACCGTTCCTTCGTAGCTCATAGCACGGGTTTAAGATACCTTGATTTAACCGCCCGCCAAAACACCACGCAAAACGCCGACAGCGGAATCGCGAGGAGCAGCCCGAGCATCGAATTAAACACGCTTCCCCAGAAAATGAAGGAGAAGATGACGCCGGCATAGCCCAGCCCAGTCTTGTTGCCCTGGATCTTGGGGGTGATCACATAGCCGTCGAGGAGCATCCCGAACGCCCACACGGCAATCACCAGAACCATCCGCAGCCACGACCCGCCGAAGAAATACGCGAGCGGCAGCGCCACGGGCATGCATACGATCGTGCCCAGAAACGGGCAGAGATTCAACACCCCCAGCGCAAATCCGATCAGAAATCCGTACGGCAGCCCCACAAGCCAGAATCCTGCGCCATAGATGCAGCCTTCCAAAAGGCAGATTTTCGTCTGACGCTGGAAGAAGCTGATCATGATGTCGAGAAAGGCGTTGAACTGTTCGGCCACGAAGCTTTTCGTCTCGTCTTTCAAGAACGGCATTTTTTCGACCACATCCTCTCCGCGCATATCGGGGCGCGTCACGAAATAGAGCATGAACACGAGCGCCAGCAGCCACACGAGCGCACCCTGGAAGAACGACATTACGCTCTTCCCTACGCCGATCGCGGGATTGCGGATCGCGTCGAAGTAATCGGACACATTGACATTCGGCAGAAATTCCTGCGTCCACTCCTGATACTTGGCGACGATCGCCGGCCACTTTTCAATGAGGCTCGAAACTTCGGCGGCGATCCGTGCGCCGCCATACCACGCGACGAATCCCACCGGCAAGAGTACCGAAACGAGCATCAGCACTCCGGCGAGCGCGGGATGGCGCACATACCGTCTCCAGACCTCATAGTAGGGTCTGAAGAACATCGCTAGGAAAATGCCTAGGATTATCGAGGTCATCGCTGGTTTTTCAGAAGATTTCGCAAGGCGGCAGTTCGCCGACGATCGGCTTTGCGTATTCGATGAACGCCGCCGTCACGTCATGTCCGTTCCTGGCGATGTATTCCTTGGGGACGCTGCGCGTGTATTTCGCCGCATTCTGGATCGGAACAGGCGCGAAAGCGACTTTGTACTTCCTGCCCGCCTCGCGCACGATCGCAATCGTGCCCTTGGAAAGTTTCCCCGCAAGCGCCGCCTTCACCGCCGCCGCACCGGCCGCAAACGCCTCGGCCTGGTCGGTCTTGGACGCGATTGAGGGGAACGAACGCTGCAGATAGCCGAACGTATCGGCGCGCACGCGCTTGATCTTCGCCTTCTCCTTGAGGAGCTTGGCAAGCGCGTCGCCCAAGGCTCCGGTGCCGGACATCTGGACATTGCCGTGGGAGTCGGTCTCGCCGCTGCCGAGCTTCGCGCCGATCGGTACGCCGTCCTTGCCGCGGATGCCCTCGCTGACTGCGCACACGCACCGTCCGAGTTTTTTCATCACCGCCTGCACGTCCTTGACGAATTTCTCTTCCGAAAACGGGACTTCCGGGAGATAGATGAGATGCGGGCCGTCATCTTCATGCGCCCTCGCCAGAGCCGATGCCGCCGTCAAAAATCCTGCGTCGCGCCCCATGATGATATCGATCTTGACGCCCAGCAGCGCACGGTTGTCGAGGTCGTCGCCGCGAATCGCCGACGCCACGAACCGCGCCGCCGAACCGAATCCCGGCGTGTGGTCGCAGCTGCGCAGGTCGTTGTCGATCGTCTTGGGAATGTGATAGACGACAAGCGGATAATTCGCCTTCTCCGCCTCTTCCGCGACGATTCTCGCCGCGTCCGCCGAGTCGTTGCCGCCGATATAGAAGAAGTAGCCAACCTCCAGTTTGCGGAAGGCCTCGAAAATCGCCTTGCAGTCGTCCGCGTCCGGCTTCTTGCGGCAGCTGCCCAACGCCGAAGACGGAGTTTCCGCAATCTTGCGCAGCTTCTTTTCGCTGACCTTCTTGAGGTCGATGTAGTCGCTGCCGAGGATACCGAGGATGCCGTGTTTCGCGCCGAGGATCTTGCCGATTTTCGCGCTTTTGCGCGCTTCGAGAACCGCGCCGACGAGCGACTCGTTGATCACCATCGAGGGTCCGCCGGACTGCGCGATCACCATGTTCATCTTCTTCATTTGCTCAGTATCTCCTCCTTTACATTGTTGGGCGCGAGCTCAAACTGGTCTGGCTCCATCGAATATCCCGCCCGGCCCTTGGTTAGCGAGCGGATCGCCGTCGCGTAGCCGAACATCTGCGCCATCGGAACGCGCGCGCTCACGATTTGCATGTCGCCGCGCATGTCCATGTTGAGCACGGTGCCGCGCCGGGAGTTCAAGTCGCCGAGGATTTCGCCCACCGACTCCGGCGGCGTCGTGATCTCCAGTTTCATGATCGGCTCGAGGAACTCCGGCGCGGCCTTCTCCGCCGCCTCGCGGAATCCCATCATCGCCGCACTGCGGAACGCCACTTCGTCGGAAACCTCCGGATCCACAATCTCCGCCTTTTCCGCCACGACTTTCAAATCCGTCATCGGATAGCGCGCCAAGACTCCCGTCGCGATGCCGTCGTCCAGCCCCTGGCGCACACATTCCTCTATAACATGCGAATTTACCGCATTGCGGAATTCGCGCGACAGCTCCACCTGCCTGCCCTTGCCGCGTTCCAGCGGCTCGATCTTGATGACGAGCCCCGCCGCATGACGCTTGCCGCCAAGCTCGCGGTCGAACATGAAAGCCGTCTCCGACGCCTTGGTCACCGTCTCCAGATACGAGACCATCGGCTTGCCCGTATTGGCCGCGCATTTGAACTCGCGCTTCAGCCGGTCCACCAGAATCTCCAGATGCAGCTCGCCCATCCCCGACAGAATCGTCTGCCCGGTCTCTTCATCCTCGCGCACCTGGCAAGTCGGGTCTTCCGCCGCCAAAGCCTTCATGGACTCGACGAGCTTTTCCTTGTCCGCCGAGCTCTTGGGCTCGATCGCCATGAACATCACCGGCTGCGGCGCCTGGATGCGCTCGAGATAGCACGGCTTCATCTCGCTGCAAAGCGTATCGCCAGTCGTGCACTCCTTGAGCCCCACGATCGCGCCGATGTCGCCTGCCTTGAGTTCGTCCGTCTCGATCTGGTCGTCAGCAAACAGCCGCACGATCTTCATGATCCGCTCGCGCTTCTTCGTGCGCGGATTGAAGGCGTTCATGCCCTTTTTGAGCACGCCGCCGTAGACACGCACGAAAAACAGCTTGCCCACGTAAGGATCGGTCGCAATCTTGAACACGAGGCTGGTCAGCAGTTCTCCCGGATCTTGCCTGCGGGTAGTCTCCTCGCCGCTCTTCAAATCCTTGGCCTTCACCGGCGGACGCTCGCTGGGGCTGGGGAGGTAATCGATCACCGCGTCCAGCAACGGCTGCACGCCTTTGTCCTTGAGCGACGTGCCGCACAATACCGGCACGAACCTCCCGGCGACGGTCTGACGCCGGATTGCCGGCACCAGTTCGTCGTTCGCGAGATCGCCCTTCTCCAGAAACGCCTCCATCACCCCCTCGTCGAGGTCGGCAATCTTCTCCACCAGCTCGGCGCGGGCAAGTTCCGCTTCATCCTTCAATTCCGCCGGAATCTCGATTTCACTGAAGTTTTTGCCCTCGGAGGCTTCGTCGTAGATTATCCCCTTCATGGAGACGAGGTCTACAATCCCCTTGAAATTCTCTTCCTTGCCGATCGGCAGCACGATCGGACACGCCTGCGCCTTGAGTTTGGTCCTGAGTTCGCCCACGACTCTGGCGAAGTCCGCGCCCATGCGGTCCATCTTGTTCACGAACGCAAGCCGCGGAACCCCATAGCGGTCCGCCTGGCGCCACACCGTCTCCGACTGCGGCTGCACGCCGCCGACCGCACAGAATACGCACACCGCGCCGTCCAGAACCCTGAGCGAACGCTCCACCTCCATCGTGAAATCCACATGGCCGGGCGTATCGATGATATTGATCTGCCGCCCCTTCCATTCACAGGTTATCGCCGCCGACTGGATGGTGATTCCGCGTTCGCGCTCCTGCACCATGAAGTCTGTGGTCGTATTGCCGTCGTGCACGTCGCCATGCTTGTGGATTTTGCCGGTGTAGAACAAAATCCGCTCGGTGGTGGTGGTCTTGCCGGCATCGATGTGCGCCACGATGCCGATGTTGCGTATGTTGGTTAGGTCGGAGTCCATGACTTGATAAACGAAAGACGGGCGCAGGCAGCAACGAACGCCACCAACGCCCGGATCTTATAATCCCTGCAAAGGTAAATTCTTTTTACTTCGCGGGAGCGCTGCCGTCGTCGCCGTAGCCCTTCGACTTCAGGTACTCGACAACCTTGCCGACGGTCGTGAGCTTCTCCGCATCCTCTTCGGGGATGGCGGCGCCGAATTCTTCCTCGAACGCCATGATGAGCTCGACGCTGTCGAGAGAGTCCGCACCGAGATCGTCGATGAACGACGCCTCCGCAGTCACCTGCTCGGCATTGACGCCCAGCTGTTCGACGATGATGTCTTTTACGCGATCTTCAAGCTTTCCAGCCATTGTTTTGTTCTCCTTTGTTCAAGATTATGTGCGTATTATACCATATTTTGCCTTCGTAAATCAATAGGAAATTTTCGATTCTTCATTTTTCCACCCTTCGCCTTGACTTGTTCCTGCATTTTTATTGGTGTTTTGTCAATACACTTTAGCAGTTGACATGTTTTCACTTTATCAGTTGGCGCAAATTTGGCAGGGCGGTCGCCCCTTGTGCCGCCGCAGTTTTTATCTCACGCATTCGTCCGCTTTCGTCCGCAAAGTTTTTTTTTTCCCCCTTTTACCACACAGAGGCACAAAGGCAAAGAGGCGGTAAGGCGGCATTGATGCCGCCGTAGCCTAGCCCTTTGGACTGCCTAGTCCAGCACCCTTCACTACCTAGTCCAAGGAGCTGGACTTCGTAGTCCAGAAGTCTAGACTACGAAGTCCACGATGCTAGACTGCGAAGTCCAGCCCTTTAGACTACGCAGTCGGGGAAGATTTCATACGTATGAAAGGATGCTTTCACACTAATTTGCTTATTTGGACGATTTGCGCCGGAAATCCAAGCGCTGCCGCATTAAATCCTCTATGCGGCACTCAAGCGCAATGCTATCGGTAACGGTATGCGCAAACTCGCCCCAATTACCGAGGCAATCCATGCGTTTGGCTATTTTGCTTACGGGATTTGAATATATATTTATGCCGCTTGCAAACAATTCCTGTGTGTGGAGTTTAATATGGAGTATCTGCCCCCCCCCCCCCCCCCCCC